>ERZ1643247.780-NODE-780-length-35048-cov-5.072043_pt1 | contig 35048 bp, 42 predicted proteins | sample MGYA00579264_ERZ1643247 | MGnify/ENA primary metagenome ERZ1643247 (study PRJEB29033, sample SAMEA4952262) | chicken gut metagenome | biome: Broiler Chicken; feature: Gastrointestinal Tract; material: Caecum | place: Ireland | collected 2018 | study: Broiler... | reverse complement strand
GCCCTTTCAGCTGCTTGAACAATTTTTGATAGAAATATTGTCTAACTTTTTGGGGGCACTTCAAAGGATGATCCTCTGCTTTCCTTTTACAAAATACCGTTATACCGGCTTTCTCAATTCTTTTTCCGTAACTTCATCTACCGCTTCGGCGAGTATGCTCATATGGACAGCAACCTTTAAAAAACTGTCCGTCTTTGGCCGCGGATATTTTTCCTCCAGGCGTTTTAACAGTAACAGGCGAAGTTCTTCAATCTCCTTTTCCCTGAGATAAATCCGCTCCATCAACGTCCCGCTCAATACAAGCTGCCAATACCGATCCGTATAGTCCCGCTTCATCATCCGCAGAATTTCTACGCCGTACCGGCCGAGCGGCTCCGGAATCTGCTCCGGCGGCAATACAACGGTGGGAAGTGAAGTTTGTGTCAAGTTGGTAGCCATTGTACAATCTCCTTTATGGAATATTGCGGAATTTCCGCAATAATGGGGGCATGTTTTTCTTACAATTTTATTATACCGGGCCTTTTTGAATAAATCATAAACCGGATATCTCTGATCTGTATCACTTCTGTAAAAGGGCTTACACATTTTCGTCTTTTATGCCGAGCTTTGCAAAATACTGTGCGGACGTATACCGATACGCACGGTTGTAGCGCTTAAGTATGATGGGTTCCTCGCTTCCGCAAGTCAAAGTGTTTATTTTTTCTTCACAGGTTAAAATGACAGAAAAGCCCAACTCGCTTAAAATGGGCTTACTTTCCTTGCAAAGCGCGCCGAATGGATACGCGAATATCTTCGGGCGGATTCCAAGTTCTTCTTCCATCCGGTTATTAAGGCCGCCTATATCTTCCGTCACCGCTTTACGATAGGCCGTTTCATTCTCGCCTTCTTTGATCCGTATGCCAAAGCGTTTTCCATTCGTTCCGTCTTCGTGCATATTCATTGTATGATTCCCAACCTCAAAAATGCCACTGTCTATCATTTCACGAAGCTGCTCCCAACTCAAGTGCGAGTAATTCAAATGGCGCGGTTCATTCGGATCAGAAAACAGTTCCGTATATGCACCAATAACCGATACGGCCGCTTTCATATTATATTTCTTTAAAAGGGGATACGCGTATACATATACGCTTTCAAACCCATCATCGAACGTAATGAGCAGCGGTTTTTCCGGAAGCGGGCTTCCGGTACGGACAAAATTTAAAATTTCTGCCGTTGTCACCGCTTGATATCCATGCGATGACAGGAACTGCAAATCTGACTCGAACTGCTCCGGCGTTATGACATAATCGCCCAGCCGGGAAGACGACGTTTCTAAAATGTGATGATACATCAGCACTGGCAGCGTGACGGCAGCATCGTCCTCCATGGGCGCCGTCACTGCGCGCATCTGCGGCGACAGGCGTTCTAACCCCCAACAGGACAGGACGAGTAAAAACGCCAGTGCTACCGGAATTCGGACTGTCAAAAAAAATCCCCCTTTTTCTGGGTCATATATATGCAGAGGACGTGTTTTGCATGAAATGGAACGTCTCTTTTTTATGACAGTTTCCAAATATCCCGAAGCTTTTTTCTACAGGGGGCGCTTTGTTTCAGCCGTTTACTTTTGGAATAGGATGCAGTATACTGGAAACGGAAAACGGCAATTTGCCATAAAAAAGGAGGAGTCTTTTATGTTTTGGGAGCAGATCACAGTAGACCAATTTGCAGCTGCACGCGAAATTTGCGGCGGGGTATGCGTTATTCCGATCGGATGCCTTGAAAAACACGGAAACCAACTGCCGCTTGGTACGGACATCCTAACGGCACGCACCGCCGTTGCACGCGCCGCTGAAAAATCAGAGGTTATGGTTTTTCCCTATCTGCCGTTCGGCATTGTCTCTGAGGTCAAGCATAAGCTTGGCACGATAGCGCTTTCTTCCCAGCTTCAGTATCATATGCTTGAAGAACTTTGTGAAGAAATCGCCAGAAATGGGTTTCACAAAATTCTGTTTGTCAACGGCCATGGCGGAAACACCAATTTCCTTCGTTACTTCTCACAGTCCCGTCATGAGCATCCTTGTGACTATACCGTATTTACATATGAGCTTTTCCGTAAGACGCCGGAACAGGAAGCGGCCTTTCTCGCATTAAACGGGCCGGTGAAGGAGAGCGGTCACGCGGATATTTATGAAACTTCCGTCGTCATGGCAATTGCTCCGGAACAAGTGCATATGGAAGCACTCCGTCCGCAGGATGGCCGTTCTTTGGGACGCATGGACGCCTACGCAAAACTTGGCGCGTATTCCGGTATCAGCTGGTATGCATCCTATCCGTATCAAATGGCCGGCGACCCCTCGGACGCTACCGCGCAAAAAGGAGAGCTCTTATTAAACGGCTTTGTAGAAAACCTTGCCCATCTGTTCGACTTGTTAAAAAACAGCGATCTGCCCGGGGAACTGCAAGAAGAGTTTTACATGCAGTGCGACACCCCGCAGGCCTAAATCGCCGCTAATACCTTTTGATAAAAGGATCTTATAGGCAAACGACGGGTATCTGATCTGCCGGAATGCAGGGCTTCAGATACCCGTCGCGCTTTGCCGCCGCTGGGTGCAGCAGCGGTATTTGCGGTGCGGTTTTAAGCCTGCAAAAAAACGCCTGTGTCCTGTGGACAAAAATAATTTTATAACGTCTTTCTTTATGTAACGGTTAAGTGCACAAACCGTTTCCATCTGATGTAAGCCTAACAGATCCGCAGGAGGGTTTATCATGAAAAAAAGAATACATTATGAAACGCTTCCGTCTGAATTCCGTTTAGAAAAAACAGATGCTCACAAAACCATTATGGACAGTTTAGACAGGTTATGCATTTTTAACGTACTAAGATCCAAAATCAACTAAGTCAAAAGGAGACTGCTTTATGGAAATGAAAAATATGCCAGTTTGTGATTTGCGGGCTGTAAAAACGGTCGAATCCGCCAGTTCTATCCACCTTATTGAAAATGTAGCGCTTGTGGTTTTTCCGCAGGACGCGCCGCCGGAATTAAAAAATGCATTGGCTGCAATTCCACAAAAAAATGTGGCATCTACATTGTGGCTTCACGACACAGACCGGCTCCAAACAGAGAATGGGTTTTCCCATCTTAATCCCGGCCAGTTAAGCAAAGAGTATACGACGGTTTGTCTCGTCAACGGTTTTGCCGTTGCAGAAGCAATCCCGGCAGATTACAAGGTGGACTTGATTATAAACGGCATGATACTGCTGCACGAAAACAATAAAAAAGAAAGCGGCTTGAAAATCAACACAATAAACGGACTAAGCGCATATGCAGATTTTGACCACTGCCTGACTGCCGGCGATACCTTTCAGATCGATACAGAATTCCTGAAGTATGCAAAGCCGAAAACTGCGATACTGGCAGGTGACACGATCAAAATCGACAAAAATGTTACAAGCGAAATGCTGGCCGAAAAAATCGCATATCTTGTCGCTGCTGATACGATTATATGCTATCAGGCCGCATCTGGGTTTGTCCGCGCCAACTCCCTCTGCGGGGACGAAATTGTTGTAAAAGAGCAATGAACGGCCTTGCTACTGTTTTTTCCGTCATCTACACACAATACTATGCGAACGTATACCGTTACTTCGGAACCTGCTTTGATAAAAGCGCCGCAGAAGACCTGACGCAAAATGTTTTTACCTCCATTTGGCGGCAGATGCAAAAAAACGGCTTTTCCGAGCCGGACAATTGGCGCGCTTGGATTTTTCGTATAGCTGTAAACCAGAAAAACGATTTCCTTCGGGCCAAGCAGCGCCATTGCACCGAAAGCGCACTAATAGAAGATATGGATGCGGATGCCCATGATCCGTCTGAACAAAGCATCGACAAGCTTTCTGTACAGGCGGCAATGAAATCGCTCGGCACAGAGGATCGTGAAATCCTGATACTGAAACTTCTTGGGTTTTCCAGTGAAGAAACCGGCTCCCTGTTAGATATCTCCGCATCGGCCGCCCGGTCACGTCTGGCTAAAGCTAAGAAGCATTTTCAAATCGCACTTTTGGAAAGGGGGATTCGGCTATGAGTGACAAATTGATGGAGTTGTTCGATCTGGCAACGGAACAATATACGCCTCTACCGGGAAAGCAGGCTAAAACGTTGTCCAAAATTCTTTACAATCAAAAGGATTTGAAAAAAGCGCAGAGGGAATTTTCCCTATTATTTGAAAAACCGTTTCATATGTTCTCTGCACTCATGCAAACCCTTGAATCCAATCCAAATAGTAAAAGTCCCAAAACAGTATAAATCTGTAGGCGTATCGTTTTCAAATGGATAAAAAGAGACATCTTCCCTTTGCTGTGGAAGATGTCTCTTTTTATCTATCCGGCATTGGCCTGTTCCTTTGCCATACGCCTGGCTCCTATTATCCTTCTTTATCCAAGCATTCTCGTATTCCTTTTATCTGTCTTTGCCTGCTTAAATCCATCCCGAAGCCCGTTATCACGCAAATGCCAGAATAGCATCCAACGTTTTCTATCGGCTGATGCGGGCCCTCCCCCCAAGAGAATAGGCCGCGGTTTATTGTACTGCTTCCCATCGTTCCGCCAGCTGCCTTTACACAATATGATTAAAGGCATATCGTATTTTTAATACCGCCAAACGCCAAAGGTTCCGTCGTCTTTAAAATAAAGCGATAGTATTCCCTTCTCAGCCGAAAATACCTTTCCGCCGTTCACAGTAAAAGCATCCGGTGCTTGTAAAATAACAAGCGAAGTGTCATCGGAAAGGTAAAGCGCACCCTCTTCCTGCAGGCATAGCAGCTGCACATCACAGGATTCCGGCTGGAAAGAGTCCGAAATGCATATTGTCCTGTCCTGACAATGCATTAAAAACGAAAATCCTCCATTTTCTCTTTTCAATTCAAGATCGGATGAAATGCGCTGGCTGGTATTTTCCCAAAGCAATATCGGTTTCCGTCTAAGGGACAACCGTCCCTGCGCATATTCCCCGAAAGGGTTTTCTGCATAAAAGGCAACCGATTGAACTGGAAAATTCTCTGTAAGAAGTGCCATTGACAGCGACGAAGTATTTTCATCCGTGACCATCACAATAGAACGTATCGCGTAAATATTCCGGCTTCGTAGAAAAGACAACACATCGCCTCCCCATCCGCGGCTCTCCTCCACGATAATGAGATCCGCTGTCCTTCCCTGCTCTAACACAACCACCTGCGACGCGCCGGTAACAAAAGCGGAACAAACAACAGGGAAACTGGCTGTTTGCTGTACCAGAATCACAGCTATTGGGAAAGCCATAGCCAAAAACATCCCTGTTTTTATCAAAAATTCTGTTTTTCGATGATACATCCAATGAAGGAATATCACACCGCAGGCAATGAAGAAAAAGCACGTTACAAAAGGGGAACGTGTTCCCAAAAAAGAAAAGGGAAGCTCGGCCAGCATTTGTATCCCGCCGTTAAAGAGTGCAAGACAAAAGGTAACCAATTGCGCTGCCATGTTTGCCAATATCGGAATATTGGTCAGAGAAAGATAACCGCTGCACAAAATAATAGGAAAAAAGGGAGCTGCCAAAAGGTTGGCAACAGGTGATATTAAGCTAAACCCGCCAAAGAAAGCAATAGAAAGCGGCAGTATCGCAATCCCGGCACCAAGCGTTGGGGTAAGTGCGGCAAAAAAGGAAGAGAGCCTCCGCAGGCCGGAAGGCAACCGTCCATTTATCCAATGAAGCAGCGCCGGCGAAATCAGAAACAGGCCTGCAGTAGCCGCAAAACTTAAAAGGAAACTGGCGGAAGTCACGGCATATGGCGCAGCCAGTACGATCAGCATACCTGCACCGCAAAGCGAGTTGAGCGGATCGCTTTTACGAAAAAAGATTCTGCCTAAAAAGACCGACGCCGTCATAATGCCCGCCCGAATTGCCGGTATTCCGCAGCCGGTCAGCATGACAAAGAAAACAGCCGAAAGGATGGCCGAAACCGCACAAAACCGTCTCGGCAGCTTCAGCTTTTGCAGCAGCAGATGGACAGCGCCTGCCGCCATAGAAATATGCATTCCAGAAACTACGAAAAGATGGCGTATCCCGGTACGGTTAAAAACATCTGCTGATTGCTCGGAAATGGCTTTTCCATCGCCGAGCAGGATCCCGCATAAAAGCGGGGCATCTTCCTCCGAATACATCTGCTCAATCGCTTGTGCATAATATTCACGCAAGGCCGTAAAATGGGCCGAAAACGGTTTTTTCAACGCTTTGGTATGCTTTAGAACGGTGCGGCCCGATAAAAACAAGTCTACGCCGTTTTCATAGTAATAACGGTAAAGGTCAAAAAAACCGCCTTGCTCCATATGGCATACACCCTGGATTTCTATTTGATCCCCTTCTGCAAAATAGTCCGTTTCATACATCGTTACACGGATTTTCACATTTTCCTCTCCTGTAGATAAAACAGCATCGTCTAAAATGCAGCGGAGCGTATTTCCTTCATATACCGGCGATACGACCGTTCCTACCGCTGAAACCGTTTTCCCATCCATTTCTTCTGGTTTTACGGGACGCATCACACGGTACAGCCCGCCATGCAGCATTCCGCAAAGAAGACATAGTGCAAAGAGGACCCGGCACGTTTTATAGTAAGTCAATAGTAAGACAACAAGTACAGCCACCAAAAACAGCTGTGCAAATGCTTGTGGGGACACAAGGAACGCGCCACCTAAGAATGGGATAGCAACAGCGGCCAGCGGTCTTTCCAGCCGAAAAAGAAATGTTGTTCGCATAGTCGCCCCCTTATTATTTGTCGAAAAATGTCGAATGCAATGCTAAAAAAGTTGCCTTCCCATCAAAGAGAAGGCATTTCTTTTTTCAAATTAAAAGATCGGAATGGCAACGCAATCAAAGCAAATCTACATATTTTAAAATAATTTCCGCCGTTTTTTCCGGTGTCAAATTCGTGGTATCCATACAGAGATGATAGTTTTTCGCTTCTCCCCATTTCTTCCCAGTATAATAATGATAATAGGAAGCGCGGCGCTTGTCAAACTTTTTCACTGCTTCTGCAGCTTTTTCTGAAGGAAAATCATGTTCCCGGATGGCAAAAGCTGTCCGCGCCTCTATACTTCCATATAGGAAAAAATTCACCACGTTTTCCGTTTCACGCAAAACATAATCAGCGCAGCGTCCAACGACAACACATGGCCCTTGTGCCGCAACCTCTTTAATAATGTCCGATTGAATCAAAAAAATCTTGTCGTTTAACGGCAGTTCTACAGAGGACATTCCTGCCCCAAACATCGACAATGAATAAAGCAGGCTGCCCGTCGGTTTTTGATCTGCTTGTTCAAACAGCTCTTCAACGAATCCGCTTTTTTTGGCCGCAATCGTAATTAGGGCATTGTCATAATACGGAATATTCAGCTTTTGCGCAACAATCTGGCCGCTTTCACGGCCGCCGCTGCCAAATTCCCGGCTGATTGTTATAATCGGATTTTTCACCAAAATCCCCCCTCAGCTATAATACTATTATCAGTATGCGCGTTAATTTCTGATTTGTCAATATTATTTTTGATTTATTTTGTGTATTATGCAAAATAAATTTCTTTTTACTGGATATAAAGAGCTTATTTTCTTTGTATTATCTTTTTATTCATCAATTTTTTCTTGTAAGGCTTCCCGTAAGTTAGAAAGTGCGTGTTTTTCGATTCTGCTTACGTATGATCTGGAGATGTGAAGTTTAGCTGCAATTTCCCTTTGGGTGAGCGGCCTTCCTCCGGTAAGCCCGTACCGTAAAACAACTATCTCTTTTTCCCTTTGATCCTTTAAGCCAGCCACTGCGCGCCGCAATTGCTTTGCGCGGATTTTCATGTCCAGCTCCTCCACCATTGTATCTTCATCCGAAAATACGTCAAGAAACGTAAGCGTGCCGCCGTCGCTGTCATTTTCTATAGGATCACTGATGGAAACATCATTGGCGGATTTCTTGATGCTTCGAAAGTACATTAGGATTTCATTTGAAATCCTCACCTTGCGGCTCTTCCGTTTCTGACGCAGGATTTGAAAAGTCGATTCCCTTATCATCCGCCCCAAACAGGAAGATATGAACGGTTTCTCCGTCCCATACAATCCTTTTGACAAAGCTGCGAAGCGCTGACCGCTTCTGTTCAACGCTCATTGTATCAAAGGAACTGGAAAAGTTTTTAAGCATTTCTTTTAAGATATCAAACTCCAGATCGGTCAGGGATTGTCCCATTGTCAGGTTTTCCATGTTCTCAATCTGCTCTTTCAGTGATTCATTTTCTTTGTCCAGTTCGTTGATTTGCTCGGTGATATATTTTGCGGCGGAACCTGCCGTATCCGCTAAAGTTTCTACCAGCGATTGAATTTTCCGTTCGGTTTCCTTCTGCGTCCTTTTCAGTTCATCCAGACGCTGGTCGAAATCCCCCTGATGTTCTTCCAGAGATTTTCTAGCCTGTTCCAGTTCTTTCAGGAATTTGGAATGGTCTTCCGAAAGGGCTTTGATCTGCTCGCAGACCAATCGGTCTAACTCGTTGCCGTTGGGACGTTTCATTTTGCAGTCCTGACTTCTTGTTTTTTCCTTGGTTTCACAGAGATAGTCGTAAATCCGTTCCCCATTCGCATTCAATCGACTGCTCAGTTTGGGACGCATATACGCTCCGCAGTTGCCGCAGAACAACAGCCCGGAAAGTAAAGCAACATTGCTTTTGGGCTTGTGATAAGACTTGGATTTATTTTGGTCTAGCATTCTCTGTACCTGTACCCACTGCGCCCCGGAAATCAAGCCTTTATGTTTGCCGACGGCGATAATCCAGTCTTTCACATCCTTTAACTGGTTGGATTTTCCAGTTGTCTGGATGGTCTTGCTGTATGCCATAATACCATGCACTCCGTCAAAAGCGGATTCCTCCGAAAACAGTTCCACTCCCAGACATTCAAAATAATTCCACGCTTCTTTGTCGGCAATCATATAAACCGGATTCCGCAAAATATTGCTGATGGAAAAACGGCTGAAATCCCGGTTGTTTTTTGTCTTGATATGTTGTTGCCGCAGATAAGTTTCCGTCTTGGTAAGGGAGTTGGTTTCGATAAATTTATCAAAAATCAGCTTCACCAGTTCCGCTTCCTGTTTGATGATATCCAGCTTAAACGCTTTTCTCACCTTTCCGTCTACAGTGATACTCCCCACCAGTTCCTTGCTTTTATATCCGGTCGGCGTTGTTCCGCCGAGCCACCGCCCGGATTTGGCAAGTTCCCGCATATTGTCCCGGATACGCTCGGCAATCGTTTCCCGTTCCAGTTGAGAGAACACCGAACAGATAAACATCATGGCACGCCCAATCGGAGAAGAAGTATCAAACTGTTCGTTGATAGAGACAAAAGAAATATTCAGTTGCTGCAATTCCTGAATCAGTTCCGCAAAGTCCTTGATATTACGGCTCACCCTGTCCAGACGGTAACAGACCACCGCATCGAATTTGTGATGTTTTCCGTCGTTCATCATCTTTTTAAACTGCGGGCGCTGTGTGTTCTTTCCGGAATAGCCCTCGTCCTCATAAACCAAAATATCTTCTTCCGAAAATCCCGGATAATGCAGACGGATATAATTCTTGCACATTTCAATTTGGTTTCCAATGCTTTCGCCTTTCCCGGTAAACTTGGATTTTCGGGAATAGATTGCGATTCGATGGGGTGCGTTTGTTTCCATAGGTTTTCCTCCGCTTTATGTGATGATATTGTTCGTTTTCTATCATTTCGGCTTACAGAAATATTATACCACAATCATTCCAAAAGACAACCTGCCCTTAAAAGAATGCAGTTTTATTTCCTGTTTAATATTCCCCGTATGTTTTTCTCTGTATCATAGCAAACTACATAATCTCCGACGGCTGTATGAACCAGCGAAAACGAATCTGCATATTGGGGGATTGTTTGCTTGAAAATAAGGTCTTCCGGTGGCTGTTCCCCGCAATAGCGAAGATAGCCGCAGATTTCGTCAAAGTCGTCCTGTCCGTAAGGCGCATAGCCGAACAGGGGATTGATGATATATTCCAAATCCTTTTGACTGGAAGCGGATAAAAAGCCACTGATAACCGACCATAACTTCTTCTGCGTGGCAAGCAGGGAATAGAGGGCAGTGTTTTGAAAATCCTCGTCTTCCATCGGTTGAAGCAAGGCGTTTGATGATTCCTGACTCATAAAAATTTCCTTTCTGTGATATAAAAATACAAGGCGCTGTACTTCCCTGTACTTCCCTTAAGAAGCACAGCGCCTTTGTCAGTTATTCTGCTGTTCCTGATTGGTATAAGCTCAAATTCCATTCATTGCGGATGGACGGCGTGAGGGGATGAAGATTTTCCCGTCCGGCGCAGTCGGAGATCGTCTGCACTTTATCCATATAGGGTTCTAACAGTTCCAGTACTTCTGCTTCCCTTGCCTGAAACGCTTTATTCATCCCGGCAATCCGTCCCCATGCCAATATGGTGAGCGCTGTTCGTTTGACGCTTTCTAAAATATAGCGGTCGGTTTCCTCACCGATATCATCAATCAGGCTTTTCAGTCTTTTTGCTTCTACTCCTACTTTGGAAATAAGATTGACCAGTTCCACACCGCCGCAGCCTAACGCTTCCAGATTATTCTGAATCAGCATAGTTGTTGTGTCGCAGGTTACATTGTAAAAGGTGCTTGGGCTAATGGAAATCACCGTTGCAATCGGTTTGTTTTTGTCCCAGACTTTGGATAACAGATAACGGTATTCTTTATCGTCAGAAAAAATCGCTTCACAGCGGATGGTTGCTTTTTCGTTTGTCATTGTAGTTCAATCCTTTCAATATTCGTCCGCCAATAACATGGTGGAGTGGGTTTCATCATCAATACAGAATATTTTTGCCCGAACGGGATTTTCACATGGGAAACAGAGTGTTTTCCGGTAGGGCGGCTGTTCCTGTGTATGAATGACCTTTTGCATGGCAACGCCTTGTTCATGGGCGGGATATAGCCGGAATACCTGCAAATAGTCAAGTGGTGTTTTCCGTCGTGCCGTTTCAATCATTTCCCATAGAATCATTGTTGTAAATGCAGGGATTTCCGCTTGGATTCCCCGTGTGATATAGCGGCTATTTTGAAACATCAAACCGTACCTCCTTGAATGTGGAATCTTCCAGTAAAATCTGTTCCGTTTCCGGTTCCAGAATCCCCGGTTCCATAAAAACAGAAATTGCATAGCTGTCGTTCAACACAAAACAGCTATGCAATAAGCGCACTTCCTGAATTGGACTGCGGAGAGTCAAAACCTCAGTAAATTCCGCAAAACAGGCAGATTGTTTCAGCGGAAGGGACAGCCCCATATTCGTATGATGCAAACTGTCCTCTCTGTTTTCCAGCAGAAAAAAAGCCCCGAACTCTGTCATGTCGGGGCAGCGGTATTCTCTCAGGAAAAAATACAGATAGTCGGTCAAATACCGAACAATCAACGGGTGAATATTTGGTTTATCCCGAAAAATACGCAGGTCTTCCGGGCGTTCTATTTTTATCATCTGCGTTTCCTCACTTTCGAGCCTGTGCATAACAGCGTGACCGCCGCACCCGCACCGGCTAAAAATAATTCGATAGAAGCCTTTGCGGTCAGTCCCGCAATCAGTCCCAATACCATTTTTATCACCTCTTTTCACGTTTTCTGCAACGCTCTGTTATTTGTTCCGTCGCCACAATCGCAACAATCGTAGCGACAAAGCCGAAAATAAACCAAAATGATTCCATCGCTTAATCCCTCCTCATCGAAAATAAGACTTCCTTAAAATTGTCTGCGTCCAGCAAATAATCAGCGTTTTTCCAGCCTGTTTCGGCTATCCTTTCCGCTTCTTCTTTACTGGCGGCAGATACGGTCACGGTCTTTTGCAAAACCTCCGTAATCACAACTTCAAACTTCTGCATATGTTCACGCCTTTCTGAAATATAGTTATATATAAAAAAAGCCTTACAAACGACTTTTCATCGTCTGTAAGGCTTTGTATATAAGTAGATTTGTTTATCCTGTAATCATACAGTGAAATGATGTGAGATTTCAAGCTACATCTTTTTAAAGCGGTTCATGAATCCACTAAACTTAGACCCTGACGATTCACCGTTTAGCTTTTTCTCTACAGATAAAAGATAATCAACTGCACCGTTTGCCTGATCTATTGAAATTCCCAATTCAGGAAGTAATTGATTAACTAATTCAGTTTTCATCTTTTCAACGTCTGCTAATGTATTGTAAGTCTGCGCTTTGACAAATCGTAACGCTCTTTCTCTTGCCGCTTCTTCTCTGGTCTCTGCTATTTTTATTAAGGAAATTCTGCGGAATTTTTCGTCAAAGTCACTTAAATATTTTTGGATAATGCCAAGATATTTATTTTTTACATCTGTTATAAATTGAGCGATTTCCTGTTGATATATCAACAGATTTCTTTCGTAACTCAATAAAGGCTCATTTGTAGGGGGAGAAATTTTGCTCATGATATTTTGTATTTGCGCTAATTCATCGTGAGCTAATTTTGCTTCATCTCTGGAAGAAAGCACAACACCGTCAACGGTATTTAAACGATTTTCCTGTGATTGCAAATATTCCGTAGCATCATGCGCCTGTTCTATATTTATACCGATTTCCGGGAGTAATTCCTGTAACATTTGCATTGCCTTGTCTATATCGGCATAAGAACAATTAGCGCCAGCAACGGATTTTACCATCTTTAAAGCCTTAATTTGAGCAGCTTCCTGACGTGTTTCGACTTTCTTTAATAAGCCTACCTGCTTAAACAGTTCATCAAATTTTAGCAGATATTTGTCAATTTGTTCAATGTATTTATTTTTGATTGGAGTTGTAAATTGCCCCAACTGCTCTTTAACATCAAACAGATTTCTTTCATAACTGAGCAGTGAGTCTGATTTTGGAGGTTGCACTTGATTCATAATAGCCAGAATATTTTGAAGCTCTGAACGTCCATAATCTGCTTCGTCTTTTGTCTGGAAAACAACCCCGTCAACTGTGTTCAGCTTCAAATAGCACTGTCTCAAATATTCAATGGAACTGGTTGCCTGTTCATATGTAATACCAACTCGAGGCACAAATTCATGTAAAGCATTATCAGCTTTTTTTAGTTCTTCGTATGACATAGGGGATAAAGAACGGACATAAGCCAAAGCTCTTTCGATTGCGGCTTGTTCTCGTGTCTCCAGTTGGGTAAAGCCAACACGTCTGAATTGATTGTCAAAGTCACGTAAATACCCCTGAATAATTCCGATGTACTTCTGTTTAACTTGACTGGTGAATTTTTCAAGTGTTTTTTGAAGTTCAAGCAGGCTCTTTTCATAATCAAGAAGGGAGTTTGCGTTTGGTGGCTTTACAGGTGACATTATTTCTAAAATCTGAGTGAGTTCATTTCGAGCATATTCTGCTTCTTCCCGTGTAGGAAATGTAATATTATCAACAGTATTCAGCCTGTTTTCACAGTCGTTCAGATACTCAACTGATTCCACTGCCTGTGCCATTGTAATACCAACTTCGGGAAGAAAATTTATTAAAAGTTGTTTGGCAGAATCTAATTCCTGATAATTCCGAACAGGCAATGAACGTACATATTGCAATGCTTTTTCACGTCCTGCCTGTTCTCTTGTAACACCACTGCTAATAATAGACGCTTTCCTAAATTTCCGGTCAAAATCATACAAATAGTTTTGTATGGTTTTAAGGTATTTTGTTTTAACCTCTGTTGTAAAAGCAGAAATTTCATCCTGTTTCTTTAAGAGGTAGGTTTCGTAACTCAGCAGAGAGTTTTTGGTTGGCGGTTGTATTGTCTTCATAATTTCCTGTATTTGAACAAGTTCTTTTTTGGCAATATCTGCTTCGTCACGTGTTTCAAAAACAATACTGTCAACAGTTCTATATATTAAATCCAGTTTCTCAAGCTGCTCGTTAATCAATTCTTGTGCCTGAGAAATCTGGCATACATCTAAACCGATCTCCATTGCCCGCTCTTCCATTTTTCTTTGGCAAATATGAGCGTCCTCTTCTGTTTCACCAAGATTTTCTTGGACAAATTCAGAGAGAATCTCGTTTTTAACTTCATAAACATTCATACCGAAGAAATCTGAAAAATTTCCAAATGATTGATCCTTATCGCCATACATCTGGATTAGCACTTTGTAAAAATCCCTTTGATAAGGGTTCAACTGGAAAATATCGTTAATAAAAATATCCCGTTTTTCTTCTGAAAGATTGATAGAAGTAAGGTTGTTGAACATAGCCTGTGCTTTTTGTATATCAATATCGCTGAATACACCATCAAAACGGAATCCAGAATACTTTTGTAAAATATCAATCAATAACATATGGAGATTAAAACAGGAATCATAAACGCTGTCAATCATATTTTGACGTAAACTTTTTGTAGCAAATAAATTTTTTAAAGCACGTTTTGCATTAGAATTGCTGATAGCATTTCCAATCGCATTGGCTACAGCGTGTGCGGCTCCTTCAGCCGCATTCATCGCCGCTGTATCCAACTGATTTGACCATGCGTTGATAGCATTTCCGCCAATAGTAGCGCTTTGCCATCGTGGACGGTTCCGCCTTCTTTGTTCACGGGCATAGTGTTCATTGGAAAGCTCTGTCATGATTTTGTCATATCGGGAATAAATAGCGTTAAACGCTTCGCTAAATTCATCAAAATATGTTCCTTCAAACGCTTGATTTATTACTGTGTCTTTATCTACAACATAGATATCAACACTGATAATATCCCGAACAACCTCTAATAGAGCGTCTTCCACAGAGACAATATATGCGTCCGGTGCATTGTCCAGCAAATCGTCAATATCTGTAAATTGGCTGTCGATATCTGTAAATTTCTTCTTTGCTTCCAATGCTAATTTTTTATATTTATTGCGAATGGCATTGTAAACGTTCCTTTCCGGTGTAATTCTGAAAGGATGCCCTAAAAGTTCTATATCAACTTCATGATTTTCCTGTTCTAATATCGTTTTTATATCCATTTTGAATATCTCCTCAATGTACTACATCTTTTTGAGCATTTCCTGTTTCTTCGCCGTAAATTCATCGTCTGTAAGGATTCCCGCTTCTTTCATCTCAAACAGCTTTTTGAGCAGTTCCATAACTTCTTCCGGGTTTTTATTTTCCTCTGTCTGCATAACAGGGGCAGGGGAAACAGGCACGGAAGCGGTCTGGATAGCAGGCTGTGCTTGCGGCTGCTGCGGAACAGGCTGAGAAACGGGCGGCGTCTGCTGAACCGTTCCCTGCTGGTTGTTTGCCGCAGAAGCTGGTTTGTTTGCCATGCTTTCTGCGATGTTTTTAATCTGTCCACTGACTGTCCCGGCTACATTCTGCGCAAAACCGGTGATTTTTTCGGTATCGATATGGGGCATTGTCATTCCCTGTCCGCTTGCCGTATTATCAGAAGCATTCACCGCTTCAAAGACCTTATTGCCTTTCAGATTGAAAAGCTGAATTACAGACAGCGCAACAAGGGCAATCAGGAATACTAACATCAGCCAAAAGCCGATTTGATAGCTGGTATCTACATCCACCTTGGCTCCTGAAGATTCCGCAATTCCCTGTGCCGCATTTGCACCGTATGCCAATTGACCGGGAATAATAAATAACAGAACCGTTCCGATAATAGACGCACCCAGACAGATATATTTCTTAAAGGCTGCCAGCGGCGGAAGGTAACAGGCAACCAAAATGAGAATTGGCATAAGGAAAAATAAAATGCCAACAAAACCTCCGTCCGTGACAATGTTGATTCCTTTGAGAACAGGGGCTTCTACCGATACACCTTCGGTCGATGTACCAAACTTTACAAAGGGCAACAGCATAGAGAGAATCAATGCGCCGCAAAAGATACCGGTTAGATTTTTGAGTAAGATACTTTTATCAAATTTCATTTTCATTTCCTCCTGAAAATATTTTCGCAATAATTCCTATGAAGCAAAAATTCTGTTTTCATTATTCAGTATAAAAAACGATTGTTTCCAATGAATTGAGCGGCTCACCGCCAGTATAGCGCAAATTTAATATTGTATCTTGTATGCTTTCTACTACGTATATACTTTCATTGCTACCTGATGAAAAATGAAGATTATTTCCCTCAAGGCGATACGAATAGGTCGTTTCTTCAAACGGTGTATAGACGAAATCACCACCGAAGTCCACATAATATCCCGCCTGATATTGAACTGTTCCGTTTGTATCAAAGCTAAGTGTATAATACACTTTATCTGTGGACGGCATGGGATCTGTATAAATAGATGAAATGGTATACCAGTGTCCTAATAATAATTCCGTATTAAATGCAGGAGGTTCCGGTTTGGATTCAGGCTTTGGCTCGGATGAAGCAGTACTTTCAGGCGGTACGGATGATTCTGCCGACGCAGTAGATTCCGGTTTGGAAAAACTGCTCTCCGGTGCGCTGGACGGCTCTTCCTGCTGTTCTGAACGCTTATAATCTCCCGCAAAAAAACCGGACTGTTCAGACGTTGCTTTTAAAATCAGACCATCTTTGGATAATACCGCTTCACAAGTTTCCGTTACAGTATCGCCGTCAGCGGTAACGGAGATTGTCACTTTGTTGCCGGAAATCTCGTAGGAACCGTCTGTGGAGGTCAGCGCCGCCGTATCGCTTCCATTTTCAAACCTTTCATACGTCAGCTTTTGGTTGTCCGAAAAGGTAAGACGGTGTACGGTGGTTCCGTCCGTGTGTTCCCATATTCCTTTTATATTTTCACCATTCAGTTCTATCGTGTCGCTGACGGTTGAAGCATTGGGAGAAGTTTCCTCACCGCCTTTTCCCGTGCCAACCGCTTGCCAGATACCGTACCCTGCAACCGCAAGCACGATTACCCCGACCACGATTAAAATAATCAAACTGCTTTTGTCCATCTTTTTGTTCAATGAATGCTCCCCCTTTTACCAATTTGCGATTTTTGTAATAACTTCGCTTTTTGTAATCATTGCTTCATACGCTGCTTTGCCTGACCCTACCTCTTGATTTAGTTTTTGGTCGTATTCCGCTTTCAAAATCTGCTTGCCGTCCCAAGTGTATTGATAATTGGTATCGTTCTCCTCATAGGATGTCCCATAAGGATCCCGCAGTTCAAATTGTCCGCTGTGCAGTTGCATAAAGGCTCCATTTTGAATGCTGTAGATCGTGTCAAAATAAAGCCCCATATTTCCGCTGCGTACATGCAACCGATTACTGCCCTCATTATATTTCGTAATACCGCTTCTGAGATTTTCTGATACCATTTTCCCATTGGAGTAGGTGCAAATTAAGTTCCCCTGCGCCGTTGTACTTCCCTCGATATATAGTTCCGGTATGGAATCTCCGTCAAGGTTAATCAGCTTGAAATTCTGCCATTCATCGCTGTGAAGCGATTCGATATATGAAATATATACCGGTTTCCACTGATCGTTTTGCGGTTTTGACGATGATTCCAGCGGGGAACTGCTTTCCGGCGACGCAGATGATTCCGGTTCAGAAAGATTGCTCTCGGCGGTGCTTGAGGATTCTTCCGGTTCTGTTCTGCGATAGGTTCCCGCAAAATGTGACGGACTTTCACCTGTTCCGGTAAGAGTCAGAGTATCTTTTGTTAAAGAAGCCTGACAGGTTTCTGAAATATCCCCGGTTAAAACGGAAATCGAAAGGGTAAGGGTATTCCCCTCAATTTTGTAGGTATCATCTGTTGTAGAGAGAACGGGCATTTCATTTCCCGTTTCAAATTTTTGATAGGATAGCTTCTGTTCTTTGGAAAAGGTAAGTTCATGGGCAACGGTTTCTCCTGTGCAAATCCACCGACCTTCCAGATTTTCTTCGTTCAACTCCAATGCGCCGCTTACTGTTAAAGCGGAAGAGGAAGACGAGCCGGTTCCCTTTCCCATCGTCTGCCAGATTCCATAGCCTACAACCGCTAAAACAATGACTCCAACAATGATTAAAATAAGCAGACTGCTTTTATTCATCTTCTTTGAACCGTTTTCCAAAGATGTCACCTCATTCTTTTCTCTTTTTCTTGGCACTGATATCGTCGATATGGTCTTTCAAAATTTTTCGTATCCATTTTTCGCTGTAGCCAAACTTTGTGGCTAATTGCTTGATATTGTATCCGTCGTATTCTTCTACAATCTGGCGGATAATAAAGTCCTTGCTGAACAACTGAACAGGCAATGTCAGTTGTTGACCTCGATAGGTATTGTATATTTTCAAAACAGCTTCAATGCCTAGGAGGTTGGCAAGTTCATTGTATGCGCCGTTTAAGTATTCACCTTTGATTTTGCTTGGATCCATAGGCATATTCACCTCCGTCAAGATATACTTTCCCTCCTTACATTATGACTGATTTCGACGGAACAGTATAGAGCGACAGTGCCCTAGAACAATTCCTTGTAAAGTTCCACCATTCTATATTCACTGCATTTATCATACTGATTGTGATACCCACATGCCGTCCATCAGCCGAAAAAATCAGAAGCGCCGCATGATTCATGACGAACCATGCGGCGCTTCTATTCAAAATAATAATATATATTTAAAAAATGAAATATTTCCTTACGAGTCCTTTTGTTCAGATGTTTATGACGAGAAAAAACAAAAAACGATTTCTTATAAAATAAACGGTTATTTCATCTCAAGGTTTCGGCTAAATTGTCCTCATCAATTACAGCTTTATTTGCCATAAAACTATGCGGCTTCGTTTTTTTTGCGAATTTACCAAAGGTTAAAACCTTCGTCAATGCCAAGCTCTGCCTTTTGGTGGCAGAGCAGGCATTTCCTCTGGTAAATTCGCAAACGCTCCGCCGCTTCCTCTGTTCATTATCCTAGAAAAATCAGGCGAAAAAGAATTACATAATTTTGTAAAAAACATCGGATCATAGAGATTTTTCATTTCCAGTTATTTGAGCTGTTGACGGCACATCTCATCAACATACTCTCCAAACGAACGTCCATCAAGCACATCATCTTCCCAATATTTTCTTGCATATTGATAAAATGTATCATATGAAATGGGAATTCGTTTGAAGATTTCTCTGTCACGGAGAAGCTCATAGACTTCTTTATAATTCTTCACGCCGTTATGATACGCTCGAATCCTTCTGATGTATTTAAAATATTTTCTTTTCCGCTCATAAAAATCTTTCTCGTCCACTGGCACTTCAATACGTTCCGGAGAATAGCAGATGATGTCTGAAAACTTCACATCATACTGAGCGCACAAGTTACGTATATACTCCTCTGGCTTCTTTTTCAATCGTTGACAGTTGAGGTGTTCTTTACAACACGCTGCTATTTCCTGTTGATATGCTTCTGTCACCTTTCGAGTGCGTGGTTCAATTTTTTTCGTAAAAGTACGTTTTGCTTCCTCTTCTTCGGCTAAAACACACTCTAACTCTTTTGCTCTATACTTATATTTTTTACAAATATTATAAACAGTGTTCCAGTGCATTTGATAGTCAGCCGCTGTCTGTGTTTTGGTTTTATGCTCAATATATACAGCTTGCAAAACGGCTACAATCTCTTCATTCGAATACATTTTTCCATTCTCTCAATCCACAAATTTAATAAAAAATGCCGCTCCGGACAAATCATTATCGGACATAAACGCTATGTCCGAAATTTATTTGTTAGGAGTTTTTTTATGCACAAGCGTATAAACCCTAATCACGGCGGTATAGACCATTTGCAGCAGGAAAGAAGTCCATGGAAGAGAAATCAGTTTTTCTCCGAGAACGCAATTATTCGTAGAGAGCATGACGTAAAAAAAGGAAGAGCGCCTGATTCATTTCTAGACAGACAAGACTATGAGTTTGAGCTTTCTAATTTTTTACACCATGAACGACGGATACTCAACCAGTGTATAGCTAACCTAAAAATAGAGATAGCTCCTACAGTATACAACGGAAACGGCTATTCGTTTTGCCTTCTGGATGCAGAGTTCTGTTATTTTCTTCTAACCAGTAATCGTAAAGCAGGAAGTTTTTTCAGCAGATTAAAATGTGGTAAACTCCTTAAAAAAGAGGAGGTAAAGCAGTTCCTCAAAGATTTCTCAGCGTACCTTATAATGCAACACAACTGTCCCCTAAAAAGTGCCTGTGAAGATCCCACCATGTGCGAGGGTTCTTTTTTTTTGCCCTTTTTAAAAAAAACAATTGAGTGAATGCCCCTGTTGGCAACCTCTCTAAGCCGGTATAATAAAGTCAACAAAGCAAGAGGTCATCCGGAATCCCATTCCATGTGGGGTGGGGTTCCTTCAAAAAGCTTGGTTTCTTGGTTTTGTAATAATCTGAAAGGAGGAAAAAGAGATGAAGCCTTTTTCCAGCAAAAAAATCTCTGATGATGAAGCGAAGAAGCTTCGTAAAGGCAATCCCACATATCCCTTTATTACTGACGACGACTCTGTGAATTGCATAGTTCGAAACAAGGATGGGGAGAAGCACATTGATTGGGGGTGAACGCTGTTTAGAGTTTCGGCGGTGGTTTACGATGAAGAGTCTCAGACCATTTCTTTGGAACTTGCCATTAAGACACGCTTTGGTGAGAGTATAGTGTCCGTTGACAAAAGTACTTTTACCAGCAGACGTGTAGACGAGCTAAAAAGGTACGGTATCGACTTTAACCCAAAACACCTAAGCCGACTGCTCAAATATGTACTTCTGTCCGAGCAAAACGCTCCAATACAGAGACGGTCATCCATGTGTGGCTGGAATCATGACGGAACCGTTTTTGACGGGTTCGATGATGGCTATACAGGGAACATGGATTTATCCGTGCAAAAGGCATCAAGCAATTACATTACCGAGCTAAATAATCTTATTGATAAAAGCATCGGTTGTCAGCTTGCAATCATGTTGAGTCTTTCATCAGCCACATTAGCACTTTTGGAGCAGTACTTGCATACGGGCAGTCCGATTTACCATTTCTATGGGGATAGTTCCAAAGGAAAGACAACAGCGTTACAGTTGGCGGCTTCCATGTGGGGTAATCCCGAACAAGGAAGAGGTCTTCTCCACAGTTGGAACGCAACGGATAATGCGATACTCTCTCATCTGAACGGCAATTATGGTATTTGCGTTTGTTTGGATGAGTCTGGATCGGCTCGAAAGAAAGATTTCACCAACACGATTTACTGCGTGAATCAGGGTATTGACCGGGCAAGGTTAAATAAAGATTCACAGCAAAAACCAGCCAAACACTGGAATACTGTTGTATTGTCATCCGGAGAACATTCTCTTCTTGACATGAGTAACCAAGCCAGCGGGCTTCGTGCAAGGCTAATCGAGTTTTTAGACACTTCTATCACCTTATCCGCTTCTCACGCAGAAAATGTTAAAAACTTTTCTTACGGCAATTATGGGATTTTAGGAAGAAGATGGGTGACTGTCCTTCAATCCATGCCCATAAAAGACCTGTTAGAGTTACACAACGAGTGGAAAGATTATTTTCTTGATGAGATTGATTCAGATAAAAGTATAGTTAAGCGCTTGGTCTGTTTGATAAGCATACCGATGATTACCGCACAACTGGTGCGTGAACAACTGGGAATTGCTCTGGATATTGAGGGCTTAACAGATTTTTGGGTGGAATATCTAAAGCAAGTAGAACACGATTCCCTGTCTTTGGCAGACCGGGCGTATGATATTCTCATTGATTGGCTCTCTCAAAACTCTCATACCATCCAAAAGCAAGGCGAATGCGGGTTCTCCGGGATGAATGCCAAAATGGTGAAGCCAAACGAAGTAGCTATTCGGTCAACCGTATTCAAGAAAATTTTGGAAGACAATGGTTTTTCAGACGTAAAGGTAGTAGCAAAAGCGCTGAAAGACGCCGATTTACTACATCCTGAAATGAAAGATGGTCTCCAATGCCGCATTGTATTCGGCAACATTAAAGTCCAGACTTACCGGCTCATCTTGAAAAATGAGTCGATAGGAATGTACTAATAAAAAGGTGTACAAATCGGACGCACTTAAAATAGTCCGAAAAATTTTAAAAGAAAGAGAGGTAGCTATTATGCTACACTTTATACAAACACCTGTGGTGAAAAAATTAAAAACCACAGATGATTTTTATCATGGTATTATACTCAATATGGAGTCTTACGTTGCGAAAGGTATAGAGTACCTATCAGTGTCAATCGGCATGGAAGAGCATATCTTCAAGACTTCCGTTCGTGCCATCATCGATACAGATCATCCCTTATACAAAATTGGCTTGGATTTGTTGTTGAACGAATTTCCGGAAGGAACTGAGCTATCGGAAGATGACTTTCTTAATCTCGCAATCCGCTTCAAAGTTGCGGATGTTAATGACATGTACTCCCGACTCACTGTAGTTGAGTATGACGAGGGTATTGATGCCGAATCATGCAAGCGTTATAAACGCCACTAATGCATACACGGCAGAAACGGCTTTCGGGCTGTTTCTGCCCCTTCCATTATAACATTTTTTTGGCTTGTTGCAATAATAAGTATTTTTGAAATATGGTAAAACGCAAAGTGAAAATGTTTCTACATGTAAGTCGTCATAACGTACAAGCTGAGTCTCATACACTTTTTGTATGAGGTTCGATTTGAAGTTAAGGAGGGTAGCCATGGGTGAAAGTAGTGGTGTATTACCCAACGGCGGAGGAGGATATTGCCGCCTTACAGCAAAAGATATCTGAGGTTCATGCACAGGCAGTTGCAAGTTATCTTCAAAACTTAAACTGTCCAAAAGAAGAAAAAATAAGACTGTTGAATGATATAAAGAGCAATACTGAAAAATAATTTTTGAAAATAAAGGTTTGAAAAAGACTATCATATAGAGAGCAGCCGGGAACAGCCGTTTTCCTGACTGGTAATGAAAAAAATAATAAAACTCAAAGACAAAAAACGGATAGAAAAGCTGTTACGCCTTTCTATCCGTTTTTTGTTCCCTGATTGTATGCGCCAAATGGACAAGTTTTTCCCAAGTTGACTTAAAAATCACGACACGGTCATTTTCCCACCGCTTCACTGCCCCGGCGCTTACCCCCATCCGTTTTCCAAACTGGTATTGCGTAAGACCCATGCTTTTGCGTAGCTTCCGTATCTGTTTGCCTTGCCCGTCATATAGGAAGCGGTTGTAATCATCCAGCAATTTCAATATATCCACATCAAACAGATTGGCAATCCGTTTCATCTTATCAATGGGATAGTAATCCCTGTCACCGGATTCGTAGGAAATATAGGTGCTTGTATTGATTCCGGCATAATCCGCCACTTCCGATTGAAACAGTCTTTTCCCGCAGCGGTAATATCGAAGCTTATCGGCAGTGCTTACCAGTTGTTCTGGGTGTTCCGTCCGTTCAAAATACCATTTCGTCTGCTTGACGTTTATCACCTTATAGAAAGGGAACCGCAGAATGTAGAACGGCGCATAGGCGACAGAGCCAAAGAACGTGCGATAGAGGATAAACAGACGGTCGTTTTCCTGTTCCCAGACCTGCCAGCGCAAAGGAGAGGGGTCACGGTTTCCCTGTTTGATATGGAATAGAGCCGTTGTGTGAGTATTACATTTTCAATGCACCTCGCCCCATAAGTCGCAAAACGAGTGCCTTTTTCATATTGAAAGGTGCCTACCGCTTTGATTAAACCGATTGTTCCAATTGAAATCAAATCATCCTGATCATTGGTAATAGAATAGTATTTCTTCGCGATATGTGCGACCAAACGCAAATTGTGTTCAATTAAAAGATCCCTTGCATGCGTATCTCCTTGTTCCATTTTTAAAAAACACTCTTTTTCTTTGGCAGCAGAAAGCGGCTTTGGGAACGAACTCCCCTCAATATGCAAGGCAAACCATAATAAATGCGAACCCAAAAACTCAAGCAATGGAATAAACACAAAAAACGCCCCTTTCTTGTATGACCGTTCTTCCTTAATGTCTATCAAAAAAATGGATCCAGTATGCGAACAGTTTAAATATTTAAACTGCTTTTCTAAATAGGCAGCCCCCATTTGCTCATACGTACAAAAAATGTCCTGACGGCATATGATGAAATAAAAAGCTTGAAAGAAACCGTCATATCACTTGAATAAATAAGAAAAGATTCACCCAAAATAATGATGATACAGCAATGGAACAAAAAAACGGAGGAGAACAAACTATGACAGTACACAGAGGCGAAATTTATTATGCAGATCTTAGCCCGGTCGTAGGCAGCGAACAAGGCGGCGTCCGTCCGGTTTTAATAGTACAAAACGACGTTGGCAATCGGTTCAGCCCAACTGTTATTGCAGCAGCCATCACCAGCCAGTGTGAAAAGGCCAAGCTGCCGACACATATTTCACTTCCAGCCAAAAACTGCGGTCTTCAAAAAAACTCCATTGTACTGCTGGAACAAATCCGCACCATCGACAAACGGCGCTTAAAAGAGCGGATGGGACAGCTGGATGACCAATCTATGGGGCAGATTGACAACGCTTTATCTGTCAGCTTCGGCCTAACTCCCCGCAACTGACATAAGACGGGGATTGAAAAACCGTATGTATTTGCGTATAATAAGGATGAGTATAAACGACGCCACATGTTCTAAGTGCACAGCGACAAAGGTTCGGCCTCTTTTATACGCAAGACATACCGGAGAACCGGAGAATGGAGCTTTTGGTCATGAAAATTTTAGTTGAAACATCTGCACGTCATCTGCACGTTACCCGCGAAGATCTGGATACGTTATTCGGAAAAGGCTTTGAACTTTCCAATAAGAAGAATCTGTCCCAGCCGGGTCAGTTTGCTACAAATGAAAAAGTTACGGTTGTCGGCCCTAAAGGCCAGCTTACAATGTCTATCCTTGGCCCGGAACGCCCCCAGACCCAAATCGAAGTTTCCTTTACCGATGCAAGGGCGTTGGGATTGGTTCCACCTATCCGCGAGTCGGGCGACCTTTCCGGCAGCTGTCCATGTAAACTGGTGGGGCCATGCGGAGAAGTTGAGCTGAAAGAAGGCGTCATTGTTGCACAGCGGCACATTCACACAACGCCGGAGGATGCTGCCGTTTTAAATGTACGGGACAAGCAGATCGTCTGGGTAAAGGTAGAAACCGAAGGCCGGGCACTCGTTTTCGGTGATGTTGTCGTCCGCGTTTCTCCAAAATACGCAACGGCAATGCATCTGGATACGGACGAAGCGAACGCAGCACATTGTGCTGGTGAGGTTTACGGTGAAATCATCCGTTTGTAAGCCAAAATTATTTTTTCTGTCAAAAAAGCGCATGGGCAGAATGTGAACCGCCCCAAATTGTGCGGACAGCACAAAAAGGCACCAAAGTAGGGAAATATGAAGATTTAAGCGGAGAGGCGTCGCGTCAGCGGCGCCTCTCCAGTCTTTAACTGGATACGCTCATGGTTGTAAAAATGGATATAGCGGTCAATCATCTCGTTGGCTTCCGAGAAGGTCGCCGGTTTGTGGCGGTAAATGCACTCTGTTTTGAGGATGGAGAAGAAATTTTCCGCCATGGCGTTGTCATACGGGTTTCCGCGTCTTGACATGGAAGGCGTAATGCCGTATTCTTTAGTCAGGTTGAAGTATGCTTGCGAGGTATACTGAAACCCTTGGTCGCTGTGGAGCCGTAACTCCGCAGCGACCCTCTTTTTCTCCCTGCGCATAGCCAGGCGAATGGTGTCCAGCACCAGATTCACCGTCTGCTGTGTCCCGGTCTTGTAGGCCACGATGCTGTTGTCGTAGAGATCCCGGATTATGGACAGATATAGTACGCCTTGCTTGGTGTGGATGTAGGAAATATCCGTTACCCATTTGCTGTTGGGCCTGTCCGCCTGGAACTCCCTGTTGAGCAGATTCTCATATTTGTGTAGCTGCTGTCCCATCTGCTGCCACTTTCTGCGGCGGCGAATTTCTGCAGGCAAGCCGTATTTCTCCATGATACGCAGGATAGTCTTGGGATTGCGGTGGATGCCGCGTTTCTTCAGCATCAGCCACATCCTGCGGTATCCATAGGTACGAAAGCTGCGCTTTCTCTCCTCCGCGATGATTTCTGCAAGAGCCGCGTCTTTCTCCGGTCTGCCCAGACGATGCACGAAATCATAGTATCCGCTTCGGGATACCTGAAAGAAGCAACACATAACGGATACCGGATATTCCTTTCTGTGCCGGTAGATTACTTCATATTTTGTCTTTGGCCTCACTTCCTTCCTGTGGATCGCAGAAAATCCCGCAGCAGCTCATTTTCCATCTTAAGCCGTTTGTTCTCAGCCTTGTACTCCGCCAGTGTTTTTGCAGGTTTACGTCCTCGTGTCTTGGGAAGGACTGGCTCCTTCAGCCAGCACTGAATAGCATATCGGCTGATTCCATATTCTCGGCTCAAAGCACATTGGCTTTCTCCTGCGCCGATTCGTGCCACTACTTCTTTCCGTATTCCCTCCGGATACTTTTTCATTCCTTTTTTCCCCGACATACTAAGACCCCCTAATGTAGTTCTATTTTCCTACATTAGGGGGCTTTTGTCTATTGTCCGTTTTTACTGGAGCGGTTCAATGCCTGTGCGCTTTTTGTGTAAACACTTTTTAAAACCTACTCCCCCAATGTTTACAGACATCACACGGTGTGTTAAAATAAAATAAAAATAATAGACTGTCCGTCTTATTTCTTTGGGGTTCACAGGATCCTTTACGACAAAGACGGACACAAGCAATGGAACAGGAGGGATTTTCATGGAAGATACTGCAAGCCCATTCTTTCAGTATAAAGATAAGCCGCTGGTGCGCTGCGGCAATACGTTATATTACGGCAGTATGCAGGACCCCTTTGTCGTAATGCTTCAAGTTCTCAGCACCAAAGAAGAACACGGGCGTCCTATGGCGCAAGAAGTTATGGTACAGCTGATGCGTACCGGAAGAGATGTAAAGCCTCAGGATATGGTTGTGAAAAAAAGTGTAAAGCAGGGCCTATTCGCCGCAATGGATATTGCGGATATCTGGCTCAGACGGGCGCTTTCAGAATAAAAGCGCCTTTTCAAACAGATAAAATAAAGCGGGATACATCATGCACAACGCGGCATCTGTATTCGCTTTTTCTGCCAGTAACAGAAAATGATATTTGAGAAAAATGGTAATGCCGTTTTTATATATAACAGAGAGGGGAGCCATTAATGGCAGCACAATTTCATTCTTTCCAACGCGACCCATTGCATGAAGAATGGGTCGGTGTGGAACCGCAGATCCGTGAAGAAGAGATTGACGAGACTGTAGAAACCGATATATTGATTATCGGGGCAGGACTGGCCGGTGTGGCGGCAGCAAGAGAGGCTACCGAACACGGCAGCAAAGCTGTCATCTTTGAGAAGTGCCTGATTCCGCAGGCACGCTCAGGAGACTTCGCTATCTTGGACAGCAAAATAGCGAAAAAGTGGAATCGGGAACATATCGACAAAAAGCAGGTAGTAGCCGATCTCATGCATGATATGGGCTATCGGGTGAATGAGGCAATTTTAAACGCATGGGCGGAAAATGCCGGTCAAGCGTTTGATTGGTACTTAGAAGGTTATCCGAATCTACCCGTTTTGGATACGACTATTTCTCCTGTGCCGCAAGGGGCAAACTGCTGGGTTCAGCCCCGCCGCTATCCGGAGCCGGACGGCTATTCCAATGAACAGGAAAATTTTAAATGCTATCAGACGACCGTTTGGATACGCCCTACACACCTTCGCGTTTTCAAAGGCAATTATGCGCTTGCAGAGAAAACAGGCCTCTTAAAAAGTTATTTTTCCACCCCTGCAAAGAAGCTGCTGAAAGATACGGACGGACGCGTTATTGGGGCGGTGGCACAAAAGCCGGATGGGCATTTTGTCAAAGCCCTTGCAAAAAAAGGCGTTATTTTGGCAACCGGAGATTATTCAAGCGATGAAAAAATGTTGCAGCATTTCTGCCCGTATGTTATCGACGCACCACGCCTATGGACCAGCTATGACCGCAATGTACAGCCTTCCAACACAGGCGACGGGCATCGTATGGGCGTTTGGGCGGGCGCAAAAATGCAGGACAGCCCCCATGCACCAATGGGCCATCATATGGGCGGCGCACTCGGCGCGTCTGGTTTTCTCCTGTTAAACAGAAATGGGGAGCGTTTTGTAAACGAAGATTGCCCCGGCCAGCAGATCAATAACCAAATAAATATTCAACCCGGCAAAATGGCATGGCAGATTGCAGACGGAAACTGGGCTTCTTATGTACCGCATATTACGCCAAACCATGGTTCTGTCTGCTATGTTATGGACGAAGCTTTCTCCCGCCGACAGGATGTCAACCACAAGTTAGGGACGATAGATTGCTTTACCTCACAAGAAATACTGGATAAAGCGGTTGCAGACGGCAGTATGCTGAAAGCGGATTCGTTAGAAGAGCTGATCGATAAGACCGGTATGCCCAAAGAAAAAGCGCTCAAGGAAATTGCGCGTTATAATCAGCTTTGTGCCCAAAAACACGATACTGATTTTTCTAAACAGCCAAAGCGACTGTTCCCAGTCCTATCTCCGCCGTTTTACGCCACAAAATTTCTTCCTGCTGTGATGATTGTGTGCCTTGGCGGGCTTGAAAGCGATCAGTACTGCCGCTGTTATGACGCAGAAGGCAATATTATAAAAGGCCTGTACGTGGCAGGCAACGTACAGGGTGACCGTTTTTCCGGTGAGTATCCGCTCACTGTCCCTGGGTTAAGCCATTCTATGGCGCTCACATTAGGCCGCCTCGCCGGGCGGTATGCCTCTGAAGAAAAATAAACACAAAACAGAAGGCCTTCTTGGAAGGCCTTCTGTTTTGTGTTTAACCGCAGCAACTTGCTGCCTGTGCTACAATAGTATCGGGGAAAAGAATCGCTATCGTTCCATATTGCTGTGCAAATGATGCCCAAAAGCTTTTCAATTTGTCGTAGCAGGCAGCGAAAATACGGGCAAAATGCCTTTTTCAAAATATATTCAAACAAATCACAGCGCTTTGTGGTATAATAATGACAATTATTTCAATTTGATAGGAGGAACCGTTTCATGCAGCACGAAAAATCTTGCGGTGCAATTGTATACCGTAAATTCCATGGCAATATCGAGCTGCTGCTCATCAAAAATCAAAACGGCGGCCACTGGTCTTTTCCCAAAGGGCATGTAGAAGGAACGGAAACAGAGGAAGAAACCGCTGTCCGGGAAATAATGGAGGAAACCGGAATCCAAGTGGCCTTAGATACCAGCTTCCGTCACGTTATTACTTATGCGCCGAAAAAAGAGACAACCAAAGACGTGATCTATTTTCTCGCCCGTGCGCTTACTTATGACTATACTCCGCAGGAGGAAGAAATTGCACAGATCAAATGGGTAGAAATCAATCACGCTACCAGTATTCTGAGCTATGACAACGACCGTCAGTTGGTAACACTTGCAAAAGAGCAGATTAAAAACAGCTATTGACGCCTTGCAAGCGTCTATACTGCTTTAGGGGGTTTTTTATGGATATATCCCGTGCGGACGGATTTTTTTCCTCCTCCGACAATAAAACGACACTTGCCTATACCCTTTATTTACCGCAGACGCGGGAACCGTCTGCGGTTTTGCAGGTCTCCCACGGCATGTGCGAGTATTTTGAACGTTATCGGCCTTTGGCTGAATATTTCTGCGCGCGTGGAATTGCCGTATGCGGCCATGACCATTTAGGCCACGGGAAGGCGGCGCAGCAGAGCGGGAAGCTGGGGTTTTTTGCTGAAAAAAATGGTTTTCGTATTGTCCCGGAGGATGTACATCGGTTGACTGCATGTATGCAACAAGAATTTCCAGGGAAGCCTATTTTCCTTCTTGGTCACAGTATGGGCTCCTTTATTGTGCGCAACGTGCTCTCTGAATACGGAACGGATTATGCCGGGGCTGTCATTATGGGAACAAGCGGAAAGAACCCGTTGGCGCGCATAGCCATTCCGATCGCTACTGTTATACAATGGCTGAAAGGCGGGACTTACCGCAGCCGCTTTTTAAAAGAAGCTGGATTCAGCGGATTCAACGACCGCTTCCCTGATGATCCATCTGAAAACGCTTGGATCACAGGAGATAAGGCACAGCGCGATCGCTATGCGGCAGATCCGCTTTGCAGCTTTACTTTTACTGTTTCAGCCTACCTTGATCTGTACCGGATGCTGACCGCTGTCTCTTCGGAGAAATGGGCACGCACGCTTCCAAAAGAGCTGCCTATCTTTCTGATAAGCGGGGCTGACGACCCGCTCGGGAACTACGGGGAAGGAATCCGGCAGGTATATAAATGGCTTGAAAGCGCTGGGATGCGGGATGTCTCCATGGAATTGGTAGAAAAGGGACGGCATGAAATCCTAAATGATTTTTGCCGCAATACCGTTTTAGATTCGCTGTACGCATTCATTGGCCGCAACACCGCGGTATAGGAGAACCACCACATGCCGATTATTGTTTGGGGCGTCCTTTTCCTTGCCCTGCTGCTTGCTTTCCTTTTTTTATACTGGCAAAACAACAGCTTAACCGTTTCCCACTATACCATCCCGTTGCCTGATTTGCCAAACCCCTTTGACGGCTGCCGCATTGTTCAGCTTTCCGATCTGCATAATAAGCGCTTTGGCCCACAGCAGCGGCGTCTGCTTGCCTGCGTGGCTGCCTGCAAACCGGACTATATTGTGTTGACCGGTGATCTTGCAGATAAACGGCGCACACATGACGAACGCTTTCTTCCCGCACGCGAGCTGTGCAAAGGACTTGTTAAAATTGCGCCGGTTTTCGCCGCAATGGGCAACCACGAAACGGAAAAACAGCGTGTAGATAAAATGTCTGCTGTCTTATCCTCTTGCGGGGTCAGCGTATTGGTTGACCAATACGCTTATCTATACCGGGACGGGGAATCGCTTCTGGTGATCGGACTTGCGGATATAGCCGCCTCTAAAGAGCGTTTTGGAAACCGCGCTGGAAGCCCGCTGCACGGGAGGATACTGAAAGAATTGTACCTTAAGGCGGGCGGCGGCTGCGCTATGCTGCTTTCCCATCGGCCACATCTGCTGCCGCTCTATTGCGCCGCCGGCATACCTCTCGTGCTGAGCGGCCATGCCCATGGCGGACAAATCCGTCTTCCTTTTATCGGCGGGCTGCTTGCACCAGAACAAGGTTGGTTTCCTCCATATACGTCCGGTGTCCATCATTCTGGAAAAACCACGCTTGTCATCAGCCGCGGTCTTGGAAACAGCCTATTTCCATTCCGCATATTCAACCGGCCGGAAGTCGTATGCTTATCCCTTACATCGGACAAAGGAGATGCAAAACCGGATGAAACCTAATGTAATATTGTTGATTGGATGTATTTTTGCGATCACTTTTCTCTTTCTGTGCGGAGTCGGTATCTTTTTGCTGCTTGGGAAAGGCGCCAATTTGATTTCCGGCTACAACACGATGTCTCCGGCAGAAAAAGCCCAATACGACGAAAAGCGTCTTTGCCGTGCAGTCGGCGTAATGACCCTTCTACTGGCTGGCTGTTTTGCTGTTTTTTCCATCGGGTTGTGCTGCGCCGTCCCTTCTTTGTGGATTGGCGGAATACTGGCTTTTATCCTTGTCTTATCCGCCGGATTGGTTTTGATCAATACTAGCCCCAAAATTCGGCATAAGCAGGCAAAAAAACATTGATCTTGACATCTTTTTATTACTTTGCTATAATAAAGTACGTTCACCGCATAACATAAATAAAGATAGATGCCGGATAAAACACCGGGTGCATTCCTGGTATTTTATCCGGTTTATTTTGGTTAAGGGGATGATTTGAGTGGATGAACGTTATTCTCTCACAAGAGGGCATATAGGGAAAGCGCTTATACGTTTTGCGCTGCCTTTCCTGCTGTCCAGCTTTCTTCAAGCACTTTACGGAGCGGTCGACCTTTTTGTTGTCGGGCAATTTGCCAATTCTGCCGCTGTATCGGCTGTCGCAATTGGCAGTCAGGTGATGCAGACCATTACGGGTATTATCTTAGGTATTTCTATGGGCGGGACAGTGCTCATCGGACGCTGCGTCGGAGAACGCAATGAGCAGCATGCGGCAAAGGCAGTGGGTACGCTCGCCGTCCTGTTCATCATTCTTGCTGTTATTCTGACCCCCGTCATGCTTCTTTGTACCGATGCTTCTGTCGCGGTTATGGCAACACCTGCTGAAGCAGTGGCGTTTACCCGCCAGTATATTTTAATCTGCGCATGTGGTATTCCCTTTATTATCGGATATAACGCTGTTAGCGGTATCTTTCGCGGCGTTGGGGACGCCAAAACCCCTGTCTACTTCATTATGCTTGCCTGCATAGTCAACGTTGCGGGTGATTTCCTTCTGACAGGGCTGCTCGGTATGGGAGCAGCCGGTGCAGCGGTTGCAACAGTCGCCGCACAAGCCATCAGCTTCCTTGCTTCCCTTCTTTATCTTTCGAAAAAGGGCCTTGCTTTCCCCTTTTCGAAAAAGGATCTGCGAATTGACGGAGCGTCGCTGCGTGCCATCTTAAAAGTCGGAATCCCGATCGCTTTGCAGGACGCCCTTGTAAATGTGTCTTTCCTTGTGATCACAGCAATCATCAATACTATGGGCTTGATTGCTTCCGCCGCGGTAGGCGTGGTAGAAAAGATTATCGTATTTGCTATGCTGCCGCCAAACGCTTGTGCTTCTGCCGTAGCAACTGCTACAGCGCAGAATGTCGGTGCCGGGAGGGAGAACCGCGCCCGCGCTTCTCTTCGCTGGGGGATTGGGCTCTCTTTGATTTTTGGCGTCGCGTTTTGTATTTACGCACAATTTTTCCCCCAAACTCTCGCTTCCATCTTTACAAATGACACGGCAGTGATGAAAGCGGCGGGGGAATATCTTCACTTTTACAGTATAGACTGCATCTTAGTAAGTTTCGTCTTCTGTATGAATACATATTTCAGCGGGGAAGGCCGTGCGCTCATTTCCTTTATCCACAGCATGATCGCCACTTTTGGCGTCCGAATTCCCATGACTTATCTGTTGGGTAAAGTTGCCAATGGAAGCTTGTTTTTAATGGGGCTTGCTGCTCCTGCCGCCAGTATGCTCTCGATTTTGATTTGTTTTTGCTATTTCTTCTGGATGGCTTTGCGAAAAAAGCGCCACGCCGGTTAATTGTTTTTAAACGAATAAAGCCGCACGGAATATTCCGCGCGGCTTTATTCATTTAAAATGTATTGATCTCTTAGGCTACCCTGACACGATACTTTTCAAGCCAATAATTGAGCTGCAAAAAATAAGCTATGGTCTGCGGTGTCGTCATAAGCTGCCCATACCAGCGCACATCGCTCTTTCTTTTTAAGAGCTCCTCTAAAGGCTCCTTTTTGCAAATCTGATAGATCGGCGCAGCGGGATCGGACAAAACGGTGCGGAGCATATCGCAAAGCAGTGTATAGTAGTCTGGATGGAATGTTTTGGGATAAGGGCTTTTTCTGCGCCAGAGAATGTCTTCGGGCAGCAGCCCGCGCATGGCATAGCGTAAAAGCCCTTTTTCCCGGCCCTGATAATTCTTATATCCCCAAGGGATACGGTAGAGGTATTCGGCAATTCGATGATCGCAGAAGGGGACGCGCACCTCCAGCCCGTTATACATGCTCATACGGTCTTTCCGATCCAAAAGCGTCTGCATAAACCAGTCTATGTTCAAGCGCATCATTTCCTTCATGCTGCGTTCTTGTTCAGTAGTATCCGATAAAACATCGGTATCCTTCCGCGTGGCCTCGTACCGTTCCATAAGGTAGTCGTCCGCAGAAAACTTTTCCGCAAATTCATCCCGTAAAAAGGATTTACGCCAATGATTCGACTGTGCCCATGGAAATCCCGCCTGCTGCCTAATTGCCGGATCCCGGTACCATGGATATCCCCCAAAGATCTCATCCGCGCATTCTCCCGACAGTGCTACGGTTACATGCCTTTTTATTTCCTTACAGAATAGGAGCAGCGAACTGTCCACATCCGCCATACCCGGCAGATCCCGTGCATCGACCGCAGTAAACAATGCTTTTGCCAAATCGGTGTGTTCAAGTGTCACGATATGGTGTTCATTATCAATTGCTCCTGCCATTTCCCCGATATACTGATCGTCACTGTCAGGCTGGAAACGGCTTGCCCTAAAGTACCGCTGGTTATCGCGGTATGTGAGAGAAAAGGTTTTAAGTGTTGCGCCATTCGTGGATTTTGACGCCAATGCAGAAATTAAGCTGGAATCCAACCCACCGGATAGGAATGTCCCCAGCGGAACGTCCGATACAAGCTGACGTTCAATTGCATCCGTCACAAGAAAACGGACATGGTCTGCCGTCTGTTCAAAGCTCTCCGTATGCGGCGCATCCAGCAGCTTCCACCACCGCTTTTTCTGTATCCCCTTTCGAGAAACCATCATATACTCGCCCGGCCTCAGCTCTCTTATCCCATAAAATACGCCGCAGCCCGGCGTGCGCCCCGGCCCCACCAGTAACAGTTCTGCTACGCCTTGTTCGTCGATTTTTGCATCGGCTGCCGGATGCGCTAAAATCCCTTTTATCTCAGATGCGAAAAGGAATAAAGAATCCTTCTGCATAAAAAACAACGGCTTTACCCCCATGCGGTCCCTTGCCAGAAATAAGGTTTCCTCTTGCTCATCCCATACCGCAAATGCAAAAATACCATTTAATCGGGATAAGCTTTCCACACCCCACTCCAAATATGCCGCCAACAGTACCTCTGTATCTGAAGCTGTTCGAAACCCCCACCCTTTTTGTAAGAGTGCTTGCCGCAGTTCGGTGGTATTATAAAGCTCCCCATTATACACGATGTTGCACCGTTTTCCCTTTGCCTCTCCCCTCATTGGCTGCCGCCCGTTTTCCGGATCTATAACACTTAAACGATTATGAATCAAGGTGCAGTGACCGCCGCAAAAAAAGCCGGACTGATCTGGTCCGCGCCGCGCTAATGCCTGCTGCATAGCATGTGCCGCTTGATCCGGTCTATCGGCATACTGATCG
>ERZ1643247.779-NODE-779-length-35053-cov-5.141094_pt1 | contig 35053 bp, 28 predicted proteins | sample MGYA00579264_ERZ1643247 | MGnify/ENA primary metagenome ERZ1643247 (study PRJEB29033, sample SAMEA4952262) | chicken gut metagenome | biome: Broiler Chicken; feature: Gastrointestinal Tract; material: Caecum | place: Ireland | collected 2018 | study: Broiler... | reverse complement strand
AAATCTTCGATTTCCGCTTAGCCCGTGAGGGTATTATAACACAACAACGGGCCGGGAGGCCCGAAACCTTGGGCCAAAAACGTTCACCGTTTTTGGCATGTGTTTCAATGTTCTCTCAGGGCTCGGAAATCTTTGATTTCCGCTTAGCCCGTGAGGTTATTATAACATATTGCGCGCCGGTTTCCACCCTTTTCTCCGGTTTCCGTGAAAAATCAGGATGACAGACGGGCGGGAGCGTTGTATAATAGACGCCGGAAAGGAGGCCGCTCCATGAAAGAAATCACCATCGGGGCCAACGACGCAGGCCAGCGGCTCGACAAATTTCTGACGAAGGCATACCCCAACCTGCCGCAATCGATGCTGTACAAGAGCATCCGAAAAAAGGACATCAAGCTCAACGGCAAGCGGTGCGAGATCTCTACACGCCTGCAGGAGGGCGACCGCCTGACCATGTATCTGAAAGATGAATTCTTCCAGACGGTGCCGAAAGAATATGATTTTCTGAAAGCGCCAACCCGCCTTTCGATCGTCTATGAAGATGAGAACCTGCTCCTGCTCGACAAACAGCCGGGCCTTATTGTGCACCCGGACGAAACCTATCACTTCGATTCGCTCATTGCGCGTGTGCAGCACTATCTTTATGACAAAGGGGAATACAAGCCGGACGACGAAGCCTCCTTCGCCCCTGCGCTCATCAACCGCATTGACCGCAACACCGGCGGCATCGTGATGGCGGCGAAGAACGCGGAAACGCTGCGCATCATGAACCAGAAGGTGCGCGACCGCGAGCTTGTGAAGCTGTATCTCTGCATTGCGTGCGGACACATGGAAAAGCGCGAGGCCACGCTCACCGGATATCTGGAAAAGAACGAGAGCCAGAACCGCGTCTACATCTCGCAGAAGCCCTCCCCCGGGGCAAAAAGCATCAAGACGCGCTACCGCGTGCTGCAGGAAAAGAAGCGGTTCAGCCTGCTCGAGGTGGAGCTGCTCACGGGGCGCACGCACCAGATCCGCGCGCACCTGGCTTCCATCGGCCACCCGCTGGCCGGGGACGGGAAATACGGCTCCAATGCGCTCAACCGGGAAACCGGCTTCCGCTACCAGGCGCTGTGCTCCTACAAGCTGCGCTTCCACTTCACCACGCCGGCCGGCATTCTGGAACCGCTCAACGGGCAGGAATTCACGGCAAAGGACGTGTGGTTCCTGAAGGATTTTGAAACGTGGGAATAGAGCAAAAACAGAAAAGCCCGGATAGGCACCGGTTTGAACCGCGGCGCCCATCCGGGCCTTTCTGTTTTCAGGAATTTTTGTCAACCTGATGGAATTGTTTGAGGTTTCCCGTCTTCTCGCTGCGCTTTTCCAGCTCAGCCTCCACCTCTTCGAGGGTAATCCCCTCGTTGACCATGAGCACCATGAGATGGTACATCAAATCGGAAAGCTCGAGCACCGTTTCATGATTGTCGCCGTTCTTGGCGGCGATGATCACCTCACTGCACTCTTCGCCGCACTTTTTCAGGATCTTGTCCAGCCCTTTCTCAAAGAGATAGCACGTGTAAGAGCCCTCCTTGTGTTCGGCCTTGCGCGACAAAACCGTTTCATACAAATGCTGCAGTGCGTCGTTCATCTGTTATCCCTCCTTCCATGGCCCGGCAATTTCCCGGAAGAAACAGCTGTGGCTGCCGGTGTGGCAGGCCGGACCCGTCTGCTCCACGCGAAGGAGGAGCGTGTCCCTGTCGCAGTCGCCGTGAAGCGAGACAACCTTCTGCACATGGCCGGAGGTTGCGCCCTTGTTCCAGAGCTCCTGGCGGGAACGGCTGTAAAACCAGGTGTAGCCCGTTTCCAGCGTTTTGCGAAAGGACTCCCTGTTCATATAGGCCAGCATCAGAACCTCGCCCGTCGAGTCCTCCTGGACAATGGCAGGAATCAGATCGGCCTTTTCAAAATACGATTCCACAAACGAAAAATCTTGATCCATGCTGTGTTAAACCTTTCCTGTGCGGCACAGCGCAATGGCCTGCCGCAAACTGAGATCGCCCGAATAGATCGCCTTGCCGCAGATCGCGCCGTAGAGGTTCAGATCGGCAAGCGTCACAATGTCCTTGAGGCTGCTCACGCCGCCGCTTGCCACCACATGGCACGAAACGGCGCGGTTGAGCAAATCAAGCTGCGCAAAGTTCGGCCCGGAAAGCGTGCCGTCGCGCGAAATATCGGTGAAAATGATATACTGCACGCCGATGGCGTCCATCCTCTTTCCGAGATCGAGATAATTTACGGAGGAGGTCTCCGTCCAGCCCTCGGCAGCCACCATGCCATCGTTGGCGTCAATGCCGACGGCAATGCGATCGCCGTATTTCTTCACGGCTTCCTCCACGAGCTTTGGGTTGTTGATGGCAGCGGAGCCGAGGATCACGCGCGAAACGCCCTTGTCAAAATAAAAATCGATCGTCTCCATCCGCCGGATGCCGCCGCCTATCTCCACCTTGAGCTTACTGCTGGCAAGAATTTTCAGCACCAGGTCCGTATTGACGGGTTCCGTTGCAATCGCACCGTTCAAATCCACAATGTGAAGCCATTCTGCGCCCGCGCGTTCAAATTCGTGGGCCGTGTGCACCGCATCGCGCGCCACCTTGTAAGCAGTGCCGTAGTCGCCGCGCACCAAACGCACACAGCAGCCGTTCATGATATCGATAGCCGGAATTACAATCAATCTGTTCACCCTCGCCTTTCCACCGATCTGTGGCGCCGCCCTTCCGCCCCATGGCGGCTGCGGAGCCGTACGCCCCTCTCATTGACTCTGTCCTCGCCCTGTTTTTTAGCTTTTCCTGCCAAAAAACAAGCTTTCCGCAGCAGGAATCTATTTTTTATTATAATACACCTTTTGTAGAAAGCAAGCCTTTCTTTGCACAAACTGCAAGACGAAGGGCATGGGCGCACGCCTTGAAGAGGGCTTCTGCCTCGTGGTGCGCATTCGCGCCATAGAGAAGGCGGAGATGGAGCGTAATGCCGGCATTCATGGCAAATGCGCGGAAGAATTCTTCTGTGAGGCAAATGTCATACTGCCCGCAGCGTTCCTGTGAAAAATCGGCTTCAAAATGCAGGAAAGGGCGGCCGCTCACATCGACGGCGGCAAAAGCCAGCGCTTCATCCATCGGCACATAGAAGCTGCCGAAGCGCGCAATGCCGGACTTGTCGCCCAGCGCCTCGCCAAGCGCCTTGCCAAGCACAATCCCGGTATCCTCCACCGTGTGGTGGGCGTCCACCTCAAGATCGCCGTGGGCACGGATCTCCAGCCCGAACCCGCCGTGCACGCCGAAAGCCTGGAGCATGTGATCGAAAAAGCCGATCCCCGAGGAAGCGGAAACGGAGCCGCCGTCCAGATTGAGGCGCACGGCAATGTCCGTTTCCTTCGTCGTTCTTGTCACAGCAGCTTCTCTCATACTTCCACCTCGCTGAGCAGCGCGCGGAACGCCTGCAGGAAGGATTCGTTCTCCTGCTCGCTGCCGGCCGTCACACGCAGGTGGTCTCCCATGAGGCGAATGGCAATGCCGTGCGCCAGCAGGCCTTGATACAGCGCTTTCGCCTGCGGCACATCGAGATACACAAAGTTCGTGCAGCTTTCCGGCATGGAGAAGCGGCCGGGCAGCTCCTCCTGGAGCTCGCGCAGCTTCTGCTGCAGTGATTCGCGCGACGCCACGATACGCCGGGCAGCCTCGCGTCCCCACTCCTTTTCACGGAGCAGGAGTGCGCCGGCAGCCTGCGCCAGAGAACCGATATTATAGGGCGATTTTACGGCGCGCAGCGCACGCGTCAGGCGCGGCGCGGCGACGGCAAAGCCAAGGCGGAGCGCCGCCCCGCACAACGCCTTCGAGCAGGTGCGTAAAATGATGAGGTTGTCGTATGACTCCACCTCCTGCAGCAGGCTTTGATCCCAGAAATCCATGTAGGCTTCGTCAAGCACAACGAGCGCAGACACGGAACGAATCAGCCGCCGCACGTTCTCACGCGAAAGGCCGGTGGAGGCGGGGTTGCACGGATTGGAGAAGAGAATGAGACGCACGTTCTCCTCCCGTGCCTTCTGGATCACGGCGTCCACATCGATTGTGAGGTCCGTGCCCTTGGGGCAGGTCACGACGCGTGCTTCCGCGATGGAAGCATAGAACGCATACATCGAGAAATCGGGCGGCAGCACCATCATCGACTCGCCCTTCATGAGAAAGGCGTTGCACAGCAGCGAGAGCAGCTCATCGGATCCGTCGCCGACGGTGACAAGATCCGGGGAAATCCCATAGAAATCCGCAAAGGCGGACGTGAGCTCACTTGCAAGCGGATCGGGATACCGGTTAAACGTGGCGCGCGCGGCCGCCTCGCCGATCCGGGCACGCAGCTCTTCCGGCAGAGAGAGGAACGACTCGTTCGCGTCGAGACGAATGGGATAGCTGCCGGTGATCGGATCGTAGGGTGTGAGATCGCGGATCTTTTCATTCAGTTCATACACGGCTCACTCGCCCTCCTTCCGCACACGGACAGAATTGGCGTGGGCCGTGAGCCCTTCCGCCTCCGCCAGCCGGATGATATCGTCTGCCGCGGGAAGCAGCGCTTCGCGCGTGTAGGAGATGAAGCTCGACTTCTTCACAAAGCTGTCCACCGAAAGGGGCGAGAAGAAGCGGGCTGTGCCGCTTGTGGGCAGCACATGGTTCGGGCCGGCAAAGTAATCGCCGAGCGGTTCCGGGGAATAGTGGCCCAGGAACACGGAACCGGCGTTGTCGAGCCTGCCGAGGTAAACCATGGGATTTTCGGCGCAGACCTCGAGGTGCTCCGGCGCGAGCTCGTTGGCAAACTCCACCGCTTCCTCCATGGAGGCGCACACGAGAATGGCGCCGAAGGAGGAGAGGGACGCTTCAATGATCTCCTTGCGGGAAAGCGTCTGCATCTGGCGCTCCAGCTCCGCGGCCGTTTCGCGGGCCACCTGCTCCGACGTGGTGAGCAAAATGGCGGAGGCCATCTTGTCATGCTCTGCCTGGCTCATGAGATCCGCCGCGAGATAACGCGGGTTGGCAGAGCCGTCCGCGATGATGAGGATCTCGCTCGGCCCGGCCACCATATCGATGTCCACCGTCCCGTAGAGCTGCTTTTTCGCCGTAGCCACATAAATGTTGCCGGGGCCCACGATCTTGTCCACCTTCGGGATGCTCTCCGTGCCGTAGGCCAGAGCCGCCACGGCGTGCGCGCCGCCCACCTGCAGCACGCGGTCCACGCCCGCCACGAGCGCGGCGGCCATGATGTCCGGGTTCGGCTTGCCGTTCTTCACAGGCGTGGCCATGATCAGCTCCCCTACACCGGCGATTTTCGCCGGGATGGCATTCATAAGCACGGAGGAAGGATAAGCCGCCGTGCCGCCCGGCACATAGAGGCCCACGCGCTTGAGCCCGCGCACGCGCTGGCCCATAATGACGCCGTCCTCCCGGGTGGTAAACCAGCTCTGCTGCTTCTGGCGGGCATGGAAATCACGGATGTTGGCGGCCGCCTTCTTCAGCGAGGCGACGAAGGCCGGGTCCGCCTGAGCGGCCAGCTCCTCCACCTTTTCGCGCGGAAGCTCCAGCGTCTCCGGCGCGGCGCCGTCAAATTGCGCGGCGTAGGCGCGGACGGCCCCGTCGCCGCCGCGGCGCACCGTTTCCAGAATCTCCGCCACGGCGGCCTCCACCTGGCGGCCGGCCTCGCGGTTTCTCTCCTTCAGCAGCCTGACATATTCACGGGCGGACGCGCCGCCCTCCGTAACCAGCTTAATCACGGGCTGTTCCCCCTTTTTCGCGCTCCATCTGAGCGATGAGCGACTCAATTTCATTCTTGCGGAGCTTCATGCTCGCCACATTTACGATCAGGCGTGCGGAAATAGGGCAGACTTCCTCCACTATCTCCAGGCCGTTTTCGCGCAGGGTGGTGCCGGTCTCCACGATATCCACGATGGCATCCGAGAGGCCAAGCAGCGGCGCCAGCTCCACGGAACCCTCGATCTTGATGATGTCCACGTCCATGCCGCGGCTTTCAAAGAACGCGCGGGCCACGGCGGGATATTTTGTGGCGATGGTGCGGGAGGAATACCCGCTCCAGAAGTCGGAGCCCTTCGGGGCCGCCAGCGCGAACCGGCAGCGGCCGAAGCCCAGATCCAGCACCTCATAAAACGAAGTGCCGTGCTCCATGATCGTATCCTTGCCGACGACGCCCATGTCGCACACGCCGTGCTCCACATAGGTGATGACGTCCGCCGCCTTGGCCAGCACAACCTCCAGCCTGTCCCCCACCGGGAGAATCAGGCGGCGGCCCTTGTTCCGCACAGCCTCGCAATCGTAGCCGATGCGATCCAGGAGGGCCACGGTGTCCTTCTCCAGTCTGCCTTTCGTCAAGGCAATCCGCAGAGGCTTCATGCCTGATCCCCTCCTATCTCTGTATTGTCCGCAAGGGAATACTCCTTCACAGATTGGCCGACGATCGCCACATTCGGAATGCCGCGGCGGCGTGCGTACTCGATCGACTCCTCCTCCGTTTCAAAGACGGAGGTCTCGCAGCTGCCCCCCTGCGACGTGACGCCGGAGGCATACAGCAGCGCCTTCACCTCGTGGCCGGGGCAACCGTAGACGAGGACTTCCGGCCGCGAGCACTCCGGGGCATACCCCTGCTCCGCGAGCAGCTTGACCACGGCGTCCACATTCACGGAAAAGCCGATGGCGGGCATGGGAAGATCGAAGCGGCCCAGAAGATTGTCATACCGGCCGCCGAGCAGGATAGCGTCGCCGCAGTCCTGCGCATAAGCGCTGAACACGACGCCCGTGTAATAATCGTTCCGCTGCACCAGGCCGAGATCCACCATGAGCCGGTTGCCCAGGCCAAGCGCGGAAAGGCTCTTGTAAAGCGAGTGCAGGTATTCGAGCATGGCGGCGGCTTCCTCGCTGCCGCACAGCGGCACGGCCTGTGCGAACACTTCCTCGCCGCCGAAGAGGCGCGGCAGGCGGCGCATGGCCTCCACCGCGGGCGTCCGCTCCAACCCGTCGAGCAGGCTTTCGAGCGCCGCATAGTTTTTCGACTCGATGAGCGAGCGGATCTCCTCGCGCTGGCCCGCCGTGATTGGCAGCCCGTCCGCAATGGCGCGGAAGAACCCGGCGTGGCCGAGCTCCAAACGGAAATCGGGCGTGCAGCTTGAAAGCGACTCCACCGCCGTGCAGATGGCTTCCAGATCGGCGCGCTTACCGCCCGCGCCCAGAAGCTCCACGCCGGCCTGCAGCACTTCGTCGCTGCGCCCGGTGAGGTTCGGGTGATTGCGGTAAATGCGCTGTGTGTAATAGAGGCGCAGCGGCTTTTCCTCCTTCTGCAGCCGTGTGGCGGCAAGCCGCGCAATCGGCATGGTGGAATCAGGCCGCATCACGATGAGCCGGCCCCGCCGGTCCGACATCTTGTACATGATCTCCGGCGCGATGCCGGAAACCTCCGGGTCAAACACGTCCATGAATTCCATGCCGGGTGTGACCACCTCGTGGAACCCGCGCGCCGCAAACACGGCCGTGAGCTTTCGCTCCACAGCGCGGTGAATGAGGCACTCCTCGAACAGGAGGTCCTTCGTTCCCTCCGGCGTCACTTTGTTGTATGTTCTCATGCTTTCACCATTTGCCGCCCAGATAAACAGAGAGAGCGGCCGCCTTTCTCGCTTTAGTTCGCTACCATAATAGCATATGAAATTATTCCCGTCAAGTAAAAATTCCCGCCGCTCAGAAGAGCGTCATCTGGGAGCTCTGCGGCAGATCGCGCAGGGCGCCGGCCTCCCCAAGCGTCTCAATGACGGCGCGGGAAACCTTGGCGCGCGCCTGCAGGTCATCCACTGAAATGTAACGGCCCTTCCGGCCCGCCTCATAAAGGCTGTTGGCAGCCGCGCCGCCCACGCCGGCCAGGGAGGAAAACGGCAGACGGATCTTGCCGTCCTCCACCAGATAGCGGTGGGAATCGGAGCGGTACAGATCCACGGGCAGCACCTGAATGCCGCGCGAGAGCATCTCGTTCACGATCTGGAAGGTGCTGAACGCATCCTCCTCCTTCTTGCTGGCCTCCTTGCCTTTCATCTGGATTTCGCTCATGCGCCGGCGCACCGCCTCGCGGCCCTGCGCCACCACCATGCCGTCAAAATCCTCACTGCGCACGGTGAAATAGGCTGCATAATATTCCACCGGGCGGTGCACCTTATACCAGCCGAGGCGGAGCGCCGAGATCATGTAGGCGGCGGCATGCGCCTTGGGGAACATGTATTTGATCTTGAGGCAGGAATCGATGTACCATTCCGGCACGCCGTGTTCGCGCATAGCCTGCTTGTGCTCGTCCGTCAGCTGGGTGGGCGCCTTGCCCTTTCGGGTGATCTCCATGATCTTGAACGCCATCTTTGGCTCGAGGCCCTTTTGCAATAGATAGGTCATGATGCTGTCGCGCGTGCCGATCACTTCCGAGATGGAACACGTCCCGCTGCGGATGAGATCCTGCGCGTTGCCGAGCCAGACGTCCGTGCCGTGCGAGAGGCCGGAGATTTGGAGGAAGTCCGAAAAGGTTTTCGGCTGGGAATCCATGAGCATCTGGCGCACAAAGGGCGTGCCGAGCTCCGGCAGGGAAAAGGTGCCCGTCTGCGAATCGATCTCTTCGGGCGTGACGCCGAGCGGCTCCGTGGAATGGAACAGCGCCATGACGTCCGGATCGCTCATCGAGACCTTCATCACGGGGATGCCGGTGTACTCCTCGAGATAGTGGTAGATCGTGGGCACATCGTGGCCGAGCTCGTCGAGCTTGCAGATCGTGTCATGGATGGAATGGAAGTCGAAGTGCGTCGTAATGTTGTCGGAATTCTGGTCGTTGGCCGGGTGCTGCACGGGGCAGAAATCGTAGATCTCATACCCCTTCGGTACGACGACCATGCCGCCGGGATGCTGGCCCGTGGTGCGCTTGATGCCGGTGCAGCCGATGGCCAGCCGCTGTTCCTCCGCACGGTGCAGCGTGACGCCGCGTTCCTCCGCGTATTTCTTCACGAAGCCGATGGCAGTCTTGTCCGCCACGGTGGCAATGGTGCCGGCCTTGAACACATGATCCTTGCCGAAGAGCGTCTCCGTGTAGCGGTGGGCGCCGCTCTGGTATTCGCCGGAAAAGTTCAGGTCGATATCAGGCGTCTTGTCGCCGTCGAAGCCGAGGAACGTCTCAAAGGGGATATTGTGGCCGTCTCTGTCGTAATCGGAACCACACTTCGGGCATTTCTTCGGCGGCAGGTCAAAGCCGGAGCCGTAGCTGCCGTCCGTGATAAATTCGCTGTTCTTGCAATAGGGGCAGATGTAGTGCGGCACAAGGGGATTGACCTCCGAAATGCCGGACATGCTGGCCACGAACGACGAACCGACGGAGCCGCGCGAGCCGACCAGATAGCCGTGTTCCTCGCTGTTGGCAACCAGCTTCTGCGCCGTCATGTACAGCACGGAAAAGCCGTGCTTGTTGATGGAGCCGAGCTCGCGCTCGAGCCGCTTCTGCACGATCTCCGGCAGGGGATCGCCGTAAATTTCTTTTGCGCGCTTCCAGCAGATGCTGTTGAGCTGCTCCTCCGCGCCGTCGATGAACGGCGGGAACACACCCTCCGGGATGGGGCGCACCTCCTCGATGAGATCCGCGATCCGGTTGGGGTTCGTCACCACAACCTCGTATGCCTTCTCCTCGCCGAGATAGGCAAACTCCTGCAGCATTTCCGGCGTGGTGCGGAAATAGAGCGGCGCCTGGTTGTCTGCGTCGCTGTAGCCCTGGCCGGCCATGAGGATGCGGCGGTAATCGGCATCCTTCGGGTCCATGAAGTGCACGTCGCACGTGGCGACAACCGGCTTGCCGAGTTTTTCGCCCAGGCGGACGATCGTGCGGTTGAATTCACGCAGCTGTTCCTCATCCTTGACCTGGCCATCGCGGATCATAAACGCGTTGTTGCCGATAGGCTGGATCTCCAGGTAATCGTAAAATTCCGCGATGCGGCACAGCTCCGCCCAGGGCGCGCCGTTGAACACGGCGCGGAACAGCTCGCCCGCCTCGCAGGCGCTGCCAAGCAGGAGCCCTTCGCGGTACTGCATGAGCGTGCTTTTGAGGATGCGCGGCTTTTTGAAGAACGTTTCCAGGTGTGAAATCGAAATGAGCTTATAGAGGTTCTTGAGGCCCTTCTGGTTCTGCACCAGGATGATCTGGTGATAGGGACGCAGCTTCTTCCAGTCCCCGCCGGTGAGCGAGGTGTTGATCTGCTGCAGCCGCTCCGCGCTCGTGTCCTCATGCAGCCGTTCCAGCAGCCGGGTGAAGATGAAGGCCAGTGTCTTCGCATCGTCGGACGCGCGGTGATGATTGAAGGCGGGCGCCTTGAAATAGGCGGCCACCGTGTCCAGCTTATTGTTTTTTATGCCGGTGAGCAGGGAGCGGCACATGGGAAGCGTATCCACATAGGTATAGGGGAAGTCCCTGCCGCAGCGGCGCGCGGCGCCGCGCAGGAAGGAGACGTCGAATTCCGCGTTGTGGGCCACCAGCACGGCGTCCGGCCCGCAGAAGCGCTCGAACGCTTCCAGCGCCTCGCCCTCCTTGAGCTGGCCGCGGACCATCTCGTCCGTGATGCCCGTGAGGGCCGTGATGTTCGCCGGGATGGGGCGCTCCGGATCGACGAGCCAGTCCTGCTCCTCCACCACCTCGCCGCCGCGCACGCGGACCGCGCCGATCTCCGTGACGCGATCCTGCACGGGGCTGAGGCCCGTTGTCTCAATATCGAACACGATAAACTCGCCGTCGAAGGGCCGCTCCGTCTCCCCCTTGACGGCCGGCACCATGTCGTTGCAGAAATAGGCTTCCATGCCGTAGATGAGCTTGAGATCGCCGCCCTTTTTGTGGATGGCTTCCACGGCGTTCATAGCGTCCGGAAAAGCCTGTGCCACGCCGTGATCGGTGATGGCGACGGCCTTGTGGCCCCAGGCGGCGGCGCGCTTGACGAGATCCGCCGCGCCGGTGACGCCGTCCATGCTCGACATATTCGTATGTAAATGGAGTTCCACGCGCTTGACGGGGGCGTCATCCTCCACGCGGAACTGATCCACCGTGGCGATGGCGCGCGGGCGCAGCACGATCTCGTGGTCATATTTGTCATACTCCACCTCGCCCCGCACCACAATGCTGGTGCCCTTGCCGAGCGCGTCGAGCGCCTGGCACTGCTTCGCGTCCTGCAACAGCTTGAGCGTGATGGAGCCGGTGTAATCGGTGATGTTGATGGAATAGATCTTGCGGCTCTGGTCGCGTGTGAGGCGTGTCTCCACCGAGAAGATCTCGCCCCACACGGCCGCGCTTCCGGCATCCGGCGAAATGTGGTCGAGCGGCTGCAGGCGCACGCGGCCCATGCGGCCGAACACCTCTTTCATCGTCTCCGGCACGATGGCGGGCCGGAGCGTGGCGCCGCTGCGCACGGTGACGACGGGCGGCACGCGTTCTCCCCACGTCTCCGCCGAACCGCCCGTGCCGACGCGCTGCGCCGGGGAAGATTGCGCGCGCGCGGCCGCCTTCCGCTCATGCGGCGAGGGGCGGTTCATCATGCTCTCATACTGGGCCATCTCGTCCTGCGCGGCCTGGCGGCGCAGCTTCTCCTCCGTGCTGCGCTGGCGCTCGAGATAGGCGGCGCTCTCGCCGTCCACCTTGGTGACGCCGTCAAAATCCACAGCCACGGAGAGGCCGAATTCCTCGGAGATCACGCGGCTCATGAGCCTGTCCACATGGCGCTGGCGCATGAGATCCGCGCCGCCGTGCGCCAGGGTAACGACGATCTTCCCGTCCTCCAACCGGGCAGTCGCGTCGGAGAACGTGCCGTTGATGCTCGCATCCCTCCGCTTCATCTCACGCACCAGGCTGGGCAGATAATCGGCACTGAAGGAATCGGGCGGAAATTTCGGGCGCAGCCGCGCATGCTGCAGCTGCAGGGCAGGCGCGCCCACCACGCGTTTTTCCGCCTCATAGAGATCGGCCCTGTCCACGAGCACGGGAAACAGGACGGTGGCGGTGATGCTGCGGGAGGCGGAATCCACCTGCAGGGCGGTGATCTCGCCCTTTGCCACCGCTTCCGGCAGCTCCGCCGTATTCAGAAACGGCTGAAAAAATTCGCCGAAGGATTTGTTCATGGCACATCGCCCTCCTTTCCCGAACCGGGCAGCAGCCGGTTCACAGTTTTTCGATCTCGAGCATCAGCTCGTCCACCAGCCGGTCCTCCGGCACCTTGCGCAGGATCTGCCCTTTTCGGAAGATCAGGCCCTCCCCCTTGCCGCCGGCGATGCCGACGTCCGCTTCGCGCGCTTCCCCGGGGCCGTTCACCACACAACCCATCACGGCCACCTTGATAGTCTTCCGGCAGGAAGCGAGGCGTCGTTCCACCTCATTTGCGATCGGGATAAGGTCGATGCGCGTCCGGCCGCACGTGGGGCAGGAGACGAGCTGCGGGCCGGGACGCAGGCCGAGCGCCCGCAGAATGTCCTGACCGGCGCGGACCTCCTCCACCGGATCAGCCGTGAGCGAGACACGGATCGTGTCCCCGATGCCGCGCTGCAGCAGCGAACCGATGCCGATCGCCGACTTGATGAGGCCCATGCGCGCCGTGCCTGCCTCCGTAACGCCGAGGTGAAGCGGGTAATCACAGCGCGCGGCGCACAGCTCATAGGCCCGGATGGTGGAATCCACCGTGGAAGACTTCAGGGAAAGCACGATGTCGTGGAAATCAAACCGCTCGAGCAGCGAGGCGTGATAGAGCGCGCTCTCCACGAGCGCCTCCGGTGTGGGGCCGCCATATTTCGCGAGGATCTCCTTTTCGACGGAACCGGAGTTCACACCGACGCGGATCGGGATGCCGCGCGTGCGGCAGGCATCCGCCACAGCCTTCACGCGACTATCGTCGCCGATGTTGCCGGGGTTGATGCGGATTTTGTCCACGCCGGCGGCGGCCGATTCGAGCGCCAGGCGGTAGTCAAAGTGAATGTCCGCCACAATGGGCACGGAAACGGCCTCCTTCAGCGCCGCAATCAGGCGGACGGCCGCCTGATCCGGCACGGCGGCGCGGATCAGCTCACAGCCGGCGGCCTCAAGCGCCTTTGCCTGGCGGACGCTCCCCTCCACATCGGTGGAGGGGACGTTCAGCATGGACTGAACGGTAACGGGGGCGCCGCCGCCAATGGCGACAGCGCCCGCACGGATCTGCCTGCTCATACGTTTATGCCCCCAATCCCCGGCCTGTCACCAGGCGCAGAATATCGCTGAATGTCACCACTATCATGAGGCCGATAAGGAAAATGAAACCCGCAGCCGTGATCCAGCCTTCGAAGCGGCGCGGAATGGGGCGCCGCACGATGCCCTCGATGATGAGGAAAAGCAGGCGGCCGCCGTCCAGCGCCGGGATCGGCAGAAGGTTCATGATGCCGAGATTGACGGTGATGATCATGATGAGATAGACAATGTTGCTCAGCGCGCCGGCAAAGCCGCTGCTCTCCAGCCCGGCGGACGCCGCCTGTGTGATGACGGACGCCGTGCCCACCGGCCCGGCCAGATCGTTGATCCCAAACTGGCCCGTGAGAAGCATATACACGCTCTGCCACACGAGCCGCACGACAGAGACAGTGTCCTCCGCCGCCTTCCACAACACGGTGCCCACGTTTTTCGGAATGGCGAGCACCTTGAAATCAAACACGATAGCGCGCTGCCCGTCCTCCGTCTCCGTCGTCTGCAGCCGGACCTCCGGGAATGTGAGGCTCTGGCCCTCGCGGTCCACTGTGAACGGCACGACGGGCTCCTCCTCCCCCTCCAGGCCGATAATCGAGAGGGCAAACTGCACGTCGCGATCCGTGCGTACGGTGTAGCCGTTGATGGAGGTGATGCGGTCCCCCACCTGGATGCCGGCCTCCTGCAGCGCCGAATTGTCCTCAAACCGGGCGACGATGTTCGAGCCGAGCAGCGGCGTCTGCGCCACAAGGATCACCATGAGCACGAGGCCCAGCAGGATATTCATGACAGCGCCCATCGCCACCACGAGGATGCGCTTCCACACCGGCTTGCGGTTGAACGCGCGCTCATCGTCGCTGTCCTCCTCCTCCCCCTCCATGGCGCAGTACCCGCCGATCGGGAGCAGGCGCAGGGAATACTGTGTCTCCCCTTTGCGGAAGCTGAGCAGCTGCGGCCCCATGCCAACGGAAAACTCGTTGACGCGGATTTTGCACAGCTTGGCGGTGAAGAAATGACCGAATTCATGGATCGTGATCACAAGGCCGAACAGCAGGACGGCAAGGATCACCAGCAGCACCTGGGTTATGAAGACCACCTCCGAAATTACTCAGTCCCCGCGTGCGAGAGAACAAAGGCACGCGCGGCGCGGTCCGCTTCGAGAATCTCTTCCAGCGAGGGCGAGCCCTCCCCTGCCGGCTGCGCCAGAGACGCGGCCTCCGCCAGCTCGGCGATGCGCAGGAAGGGCAGCCTGCCCTGCAAAAACAAGCCTACGGCGGCCTCGTTTGCGCCGTTGAGCGCCGCCGGGGCCACCCCGCCGCGCTCGAGCGCGTTCCGGGCCGCCTGCATGGCGGGGAACGCTTCGCCGTCCGGCCGGAAGAAGGTAAGGGTACCCCAGTCCGCCAGATCCAGCCGGCGCACGGGCGAAGGAACACGCGCCGGGTAGGTGACGGCATACTGAATGGGAATGCGCATATCCGGCACGCCGAGCTGAGCCAGCACGGAATGATCCGTGTACTCAATCAGCGAATGGACGACGCTTTCGCGGTGCACTACGACGTCGATCCGCGAGGGCGGCATGCGGAACAGCCACGAGGCCTCCATGATCTCGAGGCCCTTGTTCATCATGGTGGCGGAATCCACGGTGATCTTCGCCCCCATGTTCCAGTTTGGGTGGCGCAGCGCCTGCTCTGGTGTGACGGAAGCAAGCTCATCGCGCGTTTTGCCAAAAAAGGGGCCGCCGGACGCCGTGAGGATGAGACGGGAGACGGCCTGCGGGCCGGGGCTGCCCTGCAGGCACTGGAAGATGGCGGAGTGCTCGCTGTCCACTGGGAACAGGCGCACGCCCTTTGCCTCCGCCCGCGCCGTGACGAGCGCGCCGCCGGCCACAAGCGTTTCCTTGTTCGCAAGCGCAATGTCTTTGCCCGCCGCGATGGCCGCCAGCGTAGGCTGCAGGCCCACCATGCCCACCACGGCGTTGCACACGAGATCGGCTTCCCCGAGGGAGGCCGCCTCGCACAGGCCCTCCATGCCCTCGAGCACGCGGGTGGATGTATCCGCCACGGCCACGCGCAGCTGCGAGGCGGCGCGGCTGTCAAAAACAGCGGCCACCCGCGGGCGGAATTCTCGGATCTGCCGCTCGAGGAGCGTGATGTTTCTGCGGGCCGCCAGCGCGCACACGGAGAGGCCCAGGCCGCGGGCCACGTCGAGCGTCTGTGTGCCGATGGAACCGGTGGAGCCCAGCAGGGCGATCGTTTTTTTCATGCCGTTTTCCATCTCCTTTGTGAGGACGCCGCCGCGCGGAACACAAGAAAGCGACAAAGCGGCACAGTCCTGCAATAACGGCGCAAAAGCCGTCCGGAACGGGCGGCTTTGCACATAAAAACTGTTTCGTTTCCCGCGGGGCGGCAGAACGCTCCGCTTTCAGAGTACCCTCATTTCGTTCCCGTTATGCGGAACGGCGCGTCAAACCGGCGTGATCGGCAGAATCTGAACCAGAAAATAGACAAACGGCGCCACAAAGATGACGCTGTCGAAGCGGTCCAGAATGCCGCCGTGGCCGGGCAGAATGTTGCTGAAATCCTTGATGTGGCAGGTGCGCTTGATGAGGGAAAAGCTCAGGTCGCCCACCACGGAGAGGCCTGCGCCTACGAGGCCGATCAGCGCAAGCGAGAGATAGGAAATCTTCACCTGCCCGCCGCATATCCACTGATACACAAAGCCGAACACGACCATGGCCAGGGCATTGAGCACAAAACCGCCCACGAGGCCTTCCACCGTCTTTTTCGGGCTGATGGAGGGGCAGAGCTTGTGGCGCCCCCAGAGGCTGCCGGCAATGAACGCACCCGCATCCGAAATCCAGGCGGCAAACACCGCCACAATCACGTAGAACATGCCGTGCTCTCCGCCGAGCCCCCGCACCGAGATCAGGGAACCGAGCGTGGAAGGAATCAGCATGGTCATGCTGTAGATCATGCCCGTCTCCCGGAAGGTAACGGAGTCGTGATAGAGAATCAGCGAGGCAAAAATCACAACGGTGTAGACATAATAGGCGAATGTGTGCCAAGAACCCGGCAGAAAGGGGATCGCCGCCGCAAACACGAGGCTCGGCGTGAGGAGCACAACCTTCGAGGAAAGCCCCAGCGCCTTCACAATCTCAATGACGCCCATCACGCTGACCGCCGCCACCGCCAGATTGAGCGCCAGCGGAAACAGATCGTTGAACGCTACAATGGCAATGATGAACAGGATCAGGATGGAAGCGGAGATCACCCTTGATTTCAGCAAACTAAATCCCTCCAAAGCGCCGGCTGCGGTTTGCGTACTCCCGCAGGGCTGCGTCCAAATCGGCCGGGCGGAAATCCGGCCAAAGGATATCCATAATCACATATTCCGCATAGGCCGACTGCCACAGCAGAAAATTGCTGGTGCGATGTTCCCCGCTGGGCCGGATAATGAGATCCGGATCCGGCTGGCCGGCCGTGTAAAGCGCGGAGGAAATGCGCTCCTCCGTGATGTCCTCCGGGCGCAGGGAACCCTCTTGCACACGGCGGGCGAGGACCTGAAACGCGTGTGTGAGCTCCGCGCGGCCGCCGTAGTTCATGGCAATGTTGAGCACCATGCCGGAACGGTTTGCGGAAAGCTCCTGTGTTTCCGTGATCAGCTCGCGCAGCGGCGCGGAAAACGCCGAGACGTCGCCGAGGAAACGGACGACAATGTCGTCATCCCGAAAATCGCGCAGCGCTTCCTCCAGATACTGGCGGAACAGGCGCATGAGCGCCGAAACCTCTTCCTGCGGGCGGGTCCAGTTTTCGGTGGAAAAAGCGTACACAGTGAGATAGCGGATGCCGATCTGCGAGCAATAGCGCGTGATTTTGCGGAAATTCTGCGCGCCCGCCGCATGGCCGGCGGAACGGGGCAAGCCGCGCTTTTTCGCCCAGCGGCCGTTCCCATCCATGATAATCCCAAGGTGAACGGGAAGCTTCTGAGGCAATTCTTTCATGGCGATCCCTTAGATCTCCATGATTTCTTTCTTCTTCCTGGCCTCCACGGTCTCGACCTCTTTGCAGTATTTGTCCGTCAAATCCTGCATTTTCTTTTCGGCCTGCTTGAGATCGTCCTCCGTGAGATCTCCGCCCTTCTTCATCGCCTTGAGCTTATCCATCGCTTCACGGCGGACATTGCGCACGGCGACTTTCGCGTCCTCGGCCATCTTCGAGACCTCTTTCGCCAGCTCCTTGCGGCGATCCTCGGTGAGCTGCGGGAAGGTGATGCGGATGATCTTGCCGTCGCTCTGCGGGTTGATGCCGATGTCGGAGGTCTGGATCGCCTTCTCGATGGCGCGGCACACAGAGGAATCCCACGGCTGGATGGTGAGCACGCGCGCTTCCGCCACGGAAACGGCCGCGAGCTGGTTGATGGCGGTGGGGGCGCCATAGTAATCCACGCGCAGCTTATCAAGCACGGCGGGGTTTGCACGGCCGGCGCGGATGGCGGCATAATCCTCCTGCAGGACGGAGATCGTCTTTTTCATGTGGTCTTCTGCTTTTTTCAGAACGGTCTGCATATTTACTCCTCCTTAACAAGCGTTCCGACGGGCTCGCCGCAGATCGCTTTCACAATATTGTCCGGTTCGTCGATGTTGAACACGAGGATGCCGATTTTGTTATCGCGGCAGAGGGAGGCGGCCGTGCTGTCCATCACCTGCAGGTTCTTGTTGAGCACCTCAAGGAAGGAGAGCGTATCGTATTTGACGGCGTTCGGGTTTTTCTTCGGATCGCTGTCATACACGCCGTCCACCATCGTCGCCTTCAGGATGATCTCGGCATCAATCTCCGCAGCGCGCAGAGCGGCGGCGGTATCGGTGGAGAAGAAGGGGTTGCCCGTGCCGCAGCCGAACACGACGACGCGGCCCTTTTCCAGGTGGCGGACCGCACGGTTGCGGATATAGGGCTCGGCAATCTCCTGCATGGCAATGGCGGTCTGCACGCGCACCGGCACATCGAGCTGTTCGAGCGCGTCGGCCACGCCGAGGGCATTGATCGCCGTGGCGAGCATGCCCATGTGGTCCGCACGCGTTCTGTCCATCTTGCCACTGCTGCGGCCGCGCCAGAAATTGCCGCCGCCCACAACGACGCCCACCTGCACGCCCATATCCACACATTTCTTGATCGGTTCGCAGATGGTGAGCACAGTGTCGAAATCAATGCCGTGCTGTTGTTTTCCCGCAAGGGCTTCTCCGCTGAGCTTGAGCAAAACGCGTTTGTACTTTGGCTCCAAGATTATACACCCCATCTTTCATTTTTCTTGCGTACTATTTTACAATAAGCGGCAGGTAAAGTAAAGGGAAATTCCAGCAGATTTCCCGGTGAATTCGCCGCAGGCAGCGCAAAGGGCCGGGAAACGGCAGGAATGCGGCCGTTACGCCAGGCCGATCACCGCGCCGATCAGGTGCACAATCAGTGCCGCAAACCAGGCCACCACACACTGTCCTGCCACGACGAACGCGGCCCATTTGCCGCCCAGTTCCCGGCGGATAGAGGCGATGGCAGCCACACAGGGCGTGTACAGCAGGCAGAATACGAGCAGCGACGCAGCGCCAAGAGGCGAAAGGACGGCGAAGAGCGTTTCCTGCGAGGGCATAAGCACGGAGAGCGTGGCTACGACGCTCTCCTTCGCCATGAAGCCGGAGATGAGCGCAGTGGAGATGCGCCAGTCGCCGAAGCCGAGCGGCGTGAAAATGGGGGCGATAAGGCCTGCCAAAGCAGCCAGAATACTGTTTTGCGAATCGGACACAATGTTGAACTGCAAATCAAACGTCTGCAAAAACCAGATGACGATGGTGGCGGCAAAGATGATCGTGAACGCGCGCTGCAGGAAATCCTTCGCCTTATCCCACAGCAGCTGCGCCACATTCTTCGCGCCGGGCAGGCGGTAATTCGGCAGCTCCATGACGAACGGCACCGGCTCGCCGCGGAACAGGCTGCCCTTCATCACAAGCGCCGCCAGCACGCCGAAGAAAATGCCGAGGAAGTACATGGCTATCATCACGAGGGCCGCATAGTGCGGGAAAAATGCGGCGGAAAAGAACGCATAGATCGGCAGCTTTGCCGAGCAGCTCATGAAGGGCGTGAGCAGGATCGTCATCTTGCGGTCGCGCTCCGAGGAGAGCGTGCGGCTGGCCATGACGCCCGGCACCGTGCAGCCGAAGCCGACGAGCATCGGCACGATGCTGCGGCCGGAAAGGCCGATTTTGCGCAGCAGCTTATCCATGACAAAGGCCACGCGCGCCATGTATCCGCTGTCCTCGAGCAGGGAGAGGAAGAAGAACAGCGTGACGATGATCGGCAAAAAGCTCAGCACGGAGCCGACGCCGTTGAAAATGCCGTCTATGACAAGGGAATGCAAAACGGGATTGATGTTTGCCGCCGTCATGGCGGCGTCCACCGTCTCCGTGAGCCAGCCCACGCCGAGATCCAGAAGGTCGGAGAGGACCTTGCCAATCACGTTGAAGGTGAGCCAGAAGACGAGCGCCATGATGAGGATGAACGACGGGATGGCCGTGTATTTGCCGGTGAGGATTTTATCAATCCGGCGGCTGCGGGCATGCTCGCGGCTCTCGTGCGGCTTAATGACGGTGGCGGCGCACACACGGCTGATGAAGCGGAACCGCATATCCGCAATGGCGGCGGCGCGGTCCAGCCCGCGCTCCTTTTCCATCTGCAATACAATATGCCCGAGCATATCCTTTTCATTCTCGTCAAGCCCGAGCTGCTGAAGGATAAGCTCGTCTCCCTCCGCCAGCTTGGAAGCCGCAAACCGAACGGGAATGCCGGCCTGCACGGCGTGATCCTCGATGAGGTGCATGATGGCGTGGATGGCGCGGTGAACGGCGCTGCCCACATCGTCTGCGCTGCAGAAATCGACGCGGCCGGGCTTTTCCTGGTATCTCGCCACGTGGATGGCATGACTCACAACCTCGTCGATGCCCTCGTTCTTCGCGGCGGAGATCGGAATGACAGGCACGCCGAGCAGCCGTTCCATCTCATTGATGAGGATGGAGCCGCCGTTTTCGCGCACCTCGTCCATCATGTTGAGGGCGATGACCATCGGCACCTCCAGCTCCATGAGCTGGAGCGTGAGATACAGATTGCGCTCGATGTTGGTGGCGTCCAGCACATTGATGATGCCCTTCGGCTTTTCCTTCAGGATAAACTCCCGCGTCACGATCTCCTCGTTGCTGTAGGGCGACATGGAGTAAATGCCGGGCAGGTCGGTGACGAGCGTTTCCGGGTGGTTGCGGATGACGCCATCCTTGCGGTCCACGGTGACGCCCGGAAAGTTGCCCACGTGCTGGTTCGAGCCGGTGAGGCGGTTGAACACCGTCGTCTTGCCGCAGTTCTGGTTGCCCGCCAGCGCAACGGTGAGCGTTACGCCCTCCGGCAGGGGATGTGCCCCCGCCTTCATGTGATATTTGCCGCCCTCGCCGAGGCCGGGGTGCGGCGTATTGCGAACGGGAGCGGCCGGCGCCTCCTCCGTGGGATGATCGAGCAGATGAACGGTAATCTTTGCCGCATCCGCAAGACGCAGTGTGAGCTCATAACCATGGATTTTCAGCTCCATGGGGTCGCCCATGGGCGCGAGCTTCACCATGCAGACCTCGGCGCCGGGAATGAGCCCCATGTCGAGAAAATGCTGGCGCAGCGCGCCTTCCCCGCCCACCGTCTCGATGACGGCAGCCTGGCCCGCCTTCAGATCCTTAATTGTCATAGTGCGATTCCTCTTTCTTAGTGCGATTCCTCTTTCTCACACGGCGGCGCGGGGCATTTTTTCCCCGCGCCGCGGTTTCATTCCTTTTTCGTATTTATTGTATCATCGATCGCTGCGTCAGGCAATATGCCAGGCACCGCAGAACACAAAAAAAGGAGGGCGCACTGCGGCGCCCTCCCCGGATGCTTGGGAAAGGGAAGCAAACACTCACATCTCACTGCGCCCTTCCAGAGCGCGGGAAAGCGTGACCTCGTCCGCATATTCCAGATCGCCGCCCACGGGGATGCCGTAGGCCAGGCGCGTCACCTTGACGGAAAGGGGCTTGAGCAGCCGTGAGAGATACATTGCCGTCGCCTCGCCTTCCACGGTGGGGTTCGTGGCCATGATGACCTCCTTGACGCCGCCGGCGTTCACGCGGGCCAGCAGTTCCTTGATGTGGAGCTGCTCCGGACCGATGCCGTTGAGCGGCGAAATCACACCGTGCAGCACATGGTAGGAAGCGTTGAACTCCTGCGTGCGCTCGAGCGCCGCGACGTCGCGCGGATCCTCCACGACACAGATGACGCTTTTGTCGCGCGTTTCGCTGCGGCAGATGGAGCAAACCTCCTGGTCGGTGAGATTGCAGCACACCTTGCAGGTATGGATATGGCTGCGGGCGTCCAGAATGGCGCCGGCCAGCCGTTTGGCCTCCTCCTCCGGCTCAGCCAGCACATGGTAGGCGAGCCGCTGGGCGCTCTTGTGGCCGATGCCCGGCAAACTTTCGAAGGCGTCCACCAAGTTTTCCAGCGGGGGAACGGTGTAGACTGCCATCTCAGAACAGGCCCGGCATATTCAGCCCGCCGGAGATCTTCTCCATGCGCTGCGCTTTGTCGGCCGCGGCCGCGCGGAGCGCTTCGTTGACGGCGGCAATCACCAGATCGCTGAGCATTTCGAGATCCTCGGGGTCCACGACCTCGGGCTTGATTTCCAGAGACTTGATCTCCATCTTGCCGGTGGCAACCGCCTTCACAGCGTCGCCGCCTGCCGTGGCAGAATATTCCGTGGCTTCCAGCTCCGCCGTGGCGGCGTCCATCTGCTCCTGAATCTTCTGGGCCTGGCGGGCAATCTGCTGCAGATTGGCAGCGCCGCCTCCGCCGTATCCCTGCGGTAATCTTGCTTTCATTTCAAACAACCTCCTGTATTTTTGTGATCGTCTTCTGTTAGAATGGCTGCTCCGGCGGCGCGCCGCCGGAGGGCTCCTCCCGGCCGTCCGGCCCCGTGACCTCGATGCCGGCGTCCCGCGCGCGGTCCGCCAGGCGGAGCAGCGGATCCTCCCGCTGTTCCTCCTCCGGCGCGGCGGGCTTATACGGGCCGAGCTTGTATACTTTTCCTGTGACCTGCTGGATGGCGTCGCGCATTTTACCGCGCTGCGAGGATTTTCGCAGCAGCTCGAAGGCCACCTCGCGCGGCGCATCAATCAGGACATAGTCGCCGCTCACGTAGGCGCTCGAGCCGGTGAAGGCCGCGGAAATGGTGGCGGAATAGTTTTTCACAATCCGCAGGATCTCCGGCCAGGCCTCCAGTGGGACAGCGTTCCGGGCCAGCTCCGCCGAAGAAGCGGCAGGCGCGGCCTTTTCCGGTGCGGCCGACTTTTCCGGCGCATGGCGCGCAGGCGGCGCCGGGGAATCCGGTGCAGGCGTCTGCCCTCCCGGTGCGGCAGCTTCCGCAGCCGGCGGGGACGCCGCGCGGCGCGGCGCGCCCTGCTCCAGCGCCTCAATGCGCCGCAGCAGCGCAGAGGGCGAGACATCGAGTTCCGGGGAACAGAGGCGGATGACGGCCATCTCCATCTCGGTGCGGCGGTCCGCCCCGCGGCCCATGCGCTCGAGAGCATCCTGCAGCGTGTCCAGGCCATGCAGCACGGCGGAAAGCGGAATCGCAAGCGCCTGCTTTTCCAGCGCACCATATTCTTCCTCCGGCACGGCAAGCAGGCGGCGCGCGTCCTTCATCGTTTTGATCAGCATCAGGCTCCGGAAGTGGGAGGAAAGCTCCTCGCACAGGCGGGCCATATCCTTGGAATCCTCATAGAGCGCCGCGATCTGCTCAAGCGAAGCGGCGGCGTCCCGCAAACGAATGTGCTCGGCCAGCTCAAAAAGCGGCTCCCTCCCGGCCAGCCCCGCCGTCTCATTCACGACAGCCGCCGTCACCTCGCGGCTGCGGCCCAGGCACTGATCCAGCAGCGAAAGCGCGTCGCGCATGCCGCCGTCCGCCAGGCGCGCCAGCAGCAGGCCGGCCTCCGGTCCAAGCGCGGCCCCCTCCTGCTCCGCCACATAGGCGAGGCGTCCGGCGATCTCCTCCGCCGGGATGCGCCGGAAGTCAAACCGCTGGCAACGCGAGAGAATGGTGGCCGGCAGCTTGTGCACTTCCGTGGTGGCCAGAATAAAAATCACATGCGGCGGCGGCTCTTCCAGCGTTTTGAGCAGCGCGTTGAACGCGCCGACGGAAAGCATATGGACATCGTCAATGATATAGACACGCTAGCGGGCGGCAGCCGGCGTGAGATTGGCTTCCTCGCGCAGGGAGCGGATGTTATCCACTCCGTTGTTGCTGGCGGCGTCGATTTCCACGATATCCATTGCGCCGCCCTCCTCGGACGCGCGGCAGAACTCGCACGTGCCGCAGGGGTCCCCGTTTTCCGGGTGCAGGCAGTTCACGGCCTTCGCCAGAATCTTCGCGCACGTCGTCTTACCCGTGCCGCGCGAACCGGTGAACAGATAGGCATGGGCCACGCGCCCTGCCTTGAGCTCGTTCTGAAGCGTCACCGTGACCTGCGGCTGGCCCACCACGTCCGCAAAGCGGCGGGGCCGCCACTTCCGGTACAGCACCTGATACAATCCCGTTCACCGCCCCTTCCCCGTTCCCCGCGCTGTGCGGGGATTAAAGATAAGTAAAAAGCAAGACAGACCGCCGTGCGGTTTCCGTGCTCCAGGATATGCAGACGGACAGATCCCCTGCATCGCGCGGGGCAGCTCCGCTTAATGCTGCTCGGTTCCCCGCCTGACATGGTTCGCGGCGCTCCGCCGTACAGAACCCGCCCGCCTGCATATCCTGTGGCACGTATTTTCTGCCTTGCTTTTTGTTGCAATATCACAACGCCGATATTATACCCGATTTTTTCCCAAAAGACAAGAAAAATTTTTGCGGGCCGCCCTCAGCCCCGGCGCCTGCGCAGGGAGGCCGCCATGGCGCAGAGCGCCTGTTCCTTCTTTTCGAGCAATTCCCGCCGCGCAGATTCCGCCTCCAGGGCGGCCTCCCGCACCTCGGTTTCCGCCTCCCGGCGGGCCTGCTGCACCAGACAGGCCGCCTGCAGGCGGGCCGACGCGCGGATCTGCTCCGCCTCCCCGGCCGCCGCCTCCGCGGGCGCATCGTCCTGCTCTTCCCGAGACGTGCGCACGGCTTCGATCTCACGCCGGAGCGCGGCAATCTCCTCCTTCTGCTCCTCAAACAGCCGATCGAGATCCCGGCGCGCATAGCCGCGCAGCCCACGGCGGCAGCCGTTTCCCTTCATGGCGTTTCCCTCCTCCCGCGGCGTTCCGCCGCAGGCTTTTTTTCTATTATATCGTCTGTGCCTCCTCTTGGCAAGACGCATGCAGGGACGCAAAATAGCGTTCGTTATATTGCACGGCGCGATCCTCCGGTTTGAGCGCCTTTGCGCGGCGGTGGTAGGCTTCCGCCCCTTTCCGGTCGCCGAGGCGGTCGAGGCAAACGCAGAGCTGCATGCAGGGGATAAACTCCTGCATATCCGGGTTGCAGAAGCCGCTCTCCGTTTTGGGGCAGTCGAGCGCAAGGCGATACCAATAAACCGCCCTCTCGTAATCGCCGCGCCGCTCCAGCAGGCCGCCGGCCGCGCAGCACGATTCGGCGCGCGGGTTGTCATAGAGGAAGCTGCGGAAGACGGCGCGCAGCGCCTCCTCTTCCCGGCCGAGCTGCTCCATGCACAGGGAGAGATCGAGACAGGCGCGGATGTTGTCCTCCCGCCAGCCGCCTGCGTGCAGGAAGCGTTCCAGCCAGATGGCGGCCTGCCGGTAGCGCCCGGCGAACAAAAGCTCACGCGCATAATAGAACTGCTGGCGCGGCGAGAGCTCGCGCCCACTGCGGATCAGGCCCTCCAGAATCCGCAGGTTGCGCCCCGGCTCCGACGCGTGCAGTTTCCGGTGCTCCACCGGCAGAGGGAGGCTGATCCGCCGCCCGGCCACCGGGATCACCTCATGCACCTCCCCTTCCCATTTATACCGGCATGAGCGGCGCAGCAACCGCTCACGGTAAAAGGTGAGAAGCGGGCGGCCGGCTTCGTCGAATGCCGTGTGATACGGCAGCATGACGACGTCCACCCAGGGCGGGAGCTGCTCCTTGACGAGCATCAGCCCGCGGCGCGTATTTTCCGGCAGTACGTCGTCTGCATCCAGCCAGAGCTGATAGTCCATGGTAGCCTGATCGAAGGAGTAATTGCGTGCGGCGGCAAAATCGTCTGCCCAGGGATAGTCAAAGACTTTCGCCCCCTCGCGCCGGGCGATCTCCTTCGTGCGATCCGTGGAACCGGTGTCCACCACAATGATCTCGTCCGCCACGCCTGCCGCGCTCCGCAGGCAGCGCGCGAGCACGTCTTCCTCGTTTTTGACAATCATGCAAAGGCTGACCGTGATCATGATATTCCTCCTTTTGGCGGGACTTCCGCCTGTTTCTCCTTCCCTTATCGTATGCGCCGGGCGCACATTTCGCCCGCCTTTCACCGGCCGGGCGGCGGGGGATCCGAAAAAAATTTCAAAAAAAGGCAAAATGGTGTTGACAAATGAAAGAACTTTGCTATAATAAATATCGTTGCCCGGCCGGTTCGGCAGGCGCACAAAAAGATATTGCGGAATTGTGTAAAGGTAGCACGGCAGACTCTGACTCTGTTTGTGAGGGTTCGAATCCTTCTTCCGCAGCCATTTCGAGGTGTGGCTCAGTTTGGTAGAGCGCTACGTTCGGGACGTAGAGGCCGCTGGTTCGAATCCAGTCACCTCGACCAGGCTGAGCCTGGACGCGGAAAGCGTCTGAGGCCGGCCTTTTTTGTTGCCTTGGATGCGTTTCGGCGCATCATTCACCTTTTCAGAAAGTCCGGGTGCGGAAAGCACCCGGACTTTTTTGTATTTCTTCTCTTTTCGGAAAAAATACTCCGGCAAACCATTCGGCGTGCCATTTTCTGCCTTCCTCTTCTTGACAGCGGCGCGCCGTTCTCCTATGATAGTACATTATGAATTGGGATAAATTGGGCAAAGGGTTTTGCGGCGCGAGAACAGCCCGGCTGCGGCACAGCCCGGGCCAAGTGTGACAGACTAGGGAGATACAGCATGCTTCAAATCAAACAGATCTGCAAGCAGTACAGGACAGGCGGCCTCACGCAGCAGGCGCTCGACCACGTGGACCTCAGCTTTCGCGACAGCGAGTTTGTGGCCATCCTGGGGCCGAGCGGCTCCGGCAAAACGACGCTGCTCAACATCATCGGCGGGCTGGATCGCTATGACAGCGGCGATCTCGTGATCAACGGCGTTTCCACAAAGCGCTACACGAACCGGGACTGGGACACCTACCGCAACCACACGGTGGGCTTCATCTTCCAGAGCTACAATCTGATCCCCCACCAGTCGATCCTTTCGAACGTGGAGCTCACGGTTTCCGGCGTCTCCCGCGCGGAGCGGCGCAAGCGCGCGGTGGCTGCGCTCGAGCAGGTAGGCCTGGGCAAGCACCTGCACAAGAGGCCGAACCAGCTTTCCGGCGGGCAGATGCAGCGCGTGGCGATTGCGCGCGCCCTCGTAAACGACCCAGACGTGCTCCTGGCCGACGAGCCGACCGGCGCGCTCGACAGTGAGACGAGCGTGCAGGTGATGGAACTGCTCAAGGAAGTGGCGCGCAACCGGCTGGTGGTGATGGTAACGCACAACCCGGAGCTGGCGCAGGCCTACGCCACGCGCATTGTGCGGCTGAGCGACGGCGTGATCCGCTCCGACACGAACCCCTTCACCCCGCCGCCGGGAGAAAAGGAGCCGGAGCACAAAAAATGGGCACGGCATTCCTCGATGTCTCTTTTCACGGCGCTCTCGCTCAGCTTCCAGAACCTGCGCAGCAAGAAGGCGCGCACCCTGCTCACGGCCTTCGCCGGCTCCATCGGCATCATCGGCATCGCGCTCATCCTTTCGCTCTCCACCGGTGTGAACCAGTATATCGAGAGCGTGGAGGAAGACACGCTCTCGGAATACCCGCTGCAGATCCAGAGCTCCAGCCTGGACCTCGCCTCGATGGCGACGGGCATGATGGGCTCGGACGGTGAGGAAGAGGAAGAGTATGAGGTCAACGTCTCGAAAATGCTGACGCAGATGTTTTCGAAAATCGGCTCAAACGACCTGGCTTCGCTCAAGGAATACCTCGAGACGGACGGCAGCGGAATCGAAACCTATCTGCAGTCGATCTCCTATTCCTACAGCGTCACCCCGCAAATTTACCTGTGGAAGGACGGAGATTACCGGCAGGTAAACCCGGACCAATCCTTTGCCGCGCTGGGGCTCGGCTCGGGAAGCTCCGGCAACAGCATGATGTCCGCCATGATGAGCACCGACATGTTCCACGAAATGCCGGAGGACCCGGCGCTTTACGAAAACCAGTATGAGGTGAAGGCCGGGCGCTGGCCGGAAGCTTACAACGAATGCGTGCTGGTGCTGACCTCCGGCGGAAACGTGAGCGACCTGATGCTCTACGCGCTCGGCCTGCGCGACGGCGAGGAGCTCGACCATATGGTGGAGCAGTTCGCCGCAGAGGAGAATGTGGACGTGCCGCAGGGCATCACCGGTTTTTCCTACGACGATGTGATCGGCATCACCTACCGCCTTGTGAACGCTTCGGACTACTATTCCTATGACGAGGAGTTCGGCGTGTGGACCGACCATTCGGACGACGAGGCCTTCCTGCGCGAGCTTGTGCCGCAGGGAGAGGAGCTCACAATCGTGGGCGTGGTGCAGCCCGCAGAGGGCGTCACGGCCTCCATGCTCACCGCCGGAATCAATTACCCCGCCTCGCTCACGCGCCATGTGATGGAGCAGGCGGCCGGGAGCGAGATCGTGAAACAGCAGCTCGCCGAACCCACGGTGAACGTGTTCACCGGCACGCCCTTCGGCCAGCAGGAGGAAAACAGCCTCGCGCTGGAAAACCTGTTCACGGTGGACGAGGACGCGCTGGCCGACGCCTTTTCCATCGACACGGGCGTGCTGGAATCGTCCTTCTCCTCGCTGTTCGATCCGTCGCAGTTCACGCTAAGCGATTCCGCGCTGGAAGGGTTTAACCTCTCCTCCCTGGATCTCTCGTCGCTTGACCTCTCCGGCATCGATACGGGAGATCTCGATCTCTCCGCGCTGGCGGGGCAGATCGACTGGAACGTGACGTCCGACCAGCTTTCCGCCCTGACGGCTGACCTGATGGCGGGCTACAATGCCTATCTGACCTCCTCCGGCTCGGCAGGCGCGGGGGAACTGCAGGACTCGTTCCGCGAATACCTGCAAAGCCCGGAGGCGGCTGCCGTGCTGGCCGAAACACTGGGCCAGATTCTGGAGGAACAGGATCTCACGGTGCCCGCCTCATTATTGCAGACCCTTCTGGAAAGCCTGCTGCGCGACTATGTGACATGGCAGGAAACCCTTCTCGAGGAGGAACCCTGGAACTACCCGGGCACGATCGATGCGTATCTGCAGACGGACCGCGCGCAGATCTTTCTGACCGCGGCGGCTTCCCAGCTGCTGCAGCTGCAGGGCGGTCTCAATCTTTCCGATGAACAGCTGCAGCAGGCTGCTGCGGCGCTTCTCGCCGGGTATGAAACGTATGCGCAGGCAAACGGCGCGCCCAGCCTCTCGGAGGCCGGCGCTTCCTTCCAGGAATACCTGCAGACGGAGGACGCCCAGTCGATCATCGCCTCCCACGTGGAGACCTGGGCCGCCGGCCAGGAGAGCAGCCTGCAGGAGCAGCTGCAGGAACAGTTCCGCGAATCGATGGAGGAAACGATGCGGCAGGCCGCGCAGGAGGTGCTGCGCCAGCTTGCCCCGCAGGTGATGGAGCAGGTTTCCGCCGCGATAGGGCAGGCGATGGCCTCGCAGCTGGAAACGGCGCCCGAACAGCTTGCCGGCACATTGCAGGATGCATTCCATGTGGATGCGGGCGCATTGCAGGATGCAATCCATGTGAACATGACCGAGGAAGAGCTCAGCGCCCTGCTGCGCAGCTCCATGGCAAGCCGCACCAGCACGCTTGACGGCAACCTGCAGAGCCTCGGCTACGCCGACCCGGATGAGCCGAGCGCCATCAGCCTCTATCCCCTCAACTTCGAGGCAAAGGAGCATGTGCTGGAAATTCTGGACAGCTACAACGCGCAGATGGAAGCCAACGGTGAACCGGAGAAAATCATTACCTACACGGATCTCGTCGGCACGCTCATGTCCTCCGTGACGGACATCATCAACATCATCAGCTATGTGCTCATGGCCTTCGTCGCCATCTCGCTCATCGTGTCGTCGATCATGATCGGCGTTATCACGTATATCAGTGTGCTGGAGCGCAAAAAGGAGATCGGCATCCTGCGCGCCATCGGCGCCTCGAAAAGCAACATCTCCCAGGTGTTCAACGCGGAGACGTTCATCATCGGCCTGTGCGCCGGGCTGCTGGGCATCGGCGTCACGCTGCTCGTGCTCATCCCGGGCAACCAGATTATCCACAATCTGGCCGGCACAAACGAGATCAACGCCGTGCTGCCCGCCGGGGCAGCCCTGATCCTGGTGGCGATCAGCGTCGTCCTCACGCTTCTGGGCGGGCTTATCCCCTCCCGCAAAGCGGCCAAGCAGGACCCCGTCACAGCCCTGCGCACGGAGTGATGCCGGGCAAAGCGGGAACTCTCGCCCCTGCGCCCCGGCAGGTTTCTGAAAAGGCCTGCGCAGCAGCAAGATAAACAGGAAAAAGCCTGACTTCCCGCACGGCCCGCATGGGCCGGCGGAAGCCAGGCTTTTGTTTTGCTGCGGAAATACGGTTCAGCCGAACAAGCCCGCAAGCCAATCGCCGCCCTGCTGCAGAAGCTCGAGCAGGCCGTCCGCGTTGGCAGCTAAGGCAGCAGAGGCGCCGGTTTCGGAAAGATCGAGGCGTGTCACTTCAAGGGAGACGAGCGGCATGTTTTCCTCCCAGCGGAGCAGGGGCCATTCGGCCGGGATGCGGACCGTTTCCCCCTCCACCTCAGCGCCCTCCGGCAGGAAATCCGAGGCAAGGCTGCACACCCAGGAAACGGGCAGCGGCAGCCGCCCCACCGAAGCGCGCACCACACGGGCGGACAGAACTTTCTCCTCCGCCTCCGGATCAACCTCCAGCTCCGCCGTGACGCGAAGCGTCAGGCCGTTCCATTGCACGGGAAGGCTGGCGGCCACGCGCTGTTCGCCCAGCAGGCGAACGCGCAGATCCTGAGCCTGCACCGCAGTTTCCCCGTCTTTTTCCTCCGCGGCGGCGGCGATAAGGCCGTTCAGCTCGCCCTCGCTCAGCGGGAACGGTTCGCCCTGCAGCACGAAGCGCGCGGCGCGCCCGAGCGCCTCCCCCGCCGGGATCTGCTCCGGCTCCGCCGACGCAAAGCCCGGGTCCGAAACAGCCAGACCGAACACCGTTCCCAGCGCAGCCAGAAGAAAGACGACGACAACCGCCGCAGCGATCCCTCCCTTTTTCCGGTTTGTCAAGCAGGCAGCCCCCCTCTTATTTCAGCTCCACCACCGTCACGCCGGCCTCGCCCTCGCCGTAGGCGCCGAGGCGGAAGCTCTTGACGAGCGGATGGTGGCGCAGATGGTCCTGGATGGCGGCGCGCAGCCGCCCCGTGCCCTTGCCGTGGATGATCGTCACCTGATGGACGCCGGAAAGGGAGGCGCTGTCGAGGAAGCGGTCTACGTTCAGGATGCCTTCCTCGGCCATCTGGCCGCGCAGATCGATCTCCATCGCGCCGCGGCGCTCGTTCGAAAGCTGCTTCGTCACGTTGCGGGCACGCGTGCGGGGATCTTTCTTCTCCTTGTCCGGCTGGCTCAGGCGCAGGTTTTTGAGCGGCACGCGCGTGCGGATCACACCGGCCTGCACAAGCACGGGGCCGCTGCCGTCCGCCGGAAGTTCCAGCACGGTGGCCTTCTTGTTCAAATCGTAGATCAGCACGGTATCCCCCACGCGCAGCGGGCGCGGCAACACATACTCCCCTGCCTCGGCGCGGCGGCGGCTGACGGGATCGGCCTCGTCCTCCAGCTTGCGCAGGCCGCTTTTCAGCTTGGCCTTCTGCTCGGCGGTGAGCAGCTTGTTCTGCTTCTTGCGCGCTTCCTCCGCCTCGTTCAGCATGGCGTCCACCTGGGCGCGTGTGCGGGAAATGAGCATGGCCGCCCGCTGGCGCGCCTCCTCAATCTCCTTTTCCGCCTGCTTCTCCACCTCTTCCAGCTTTTCCTTCGCCTCCCGGGCAGCTTTTTCGGCTTCCAGCTTTTCGTGCTCGGCAGCAGCGCGCTCAACCTCCAGCTTTTGGCGGTTCTCTTCCAGGCTCTGCACAATATCTTCAAACCGCGTGTTTTCGCTGGAAACCAGCTCGCGGGCGTGATCGACGATGCTTTGATCCATGCCGAGGCGCAGCAGGATGGCGAACGCGTTCGAGCGGCCCGGCACGCCGATGAGCAGGCGGTAAGTAGGACGCAGGGTAGCCACGTCAAATTCACAGCAACCGTTTTCCACGCCGGGCGTCTGCAGGGCATAGGCCTTCAGCTCCGCGTAGTGCGTGGTGGCGGCAATGTGCGCTCCCCGTGCGCGCAGCGCTTCCAGGATGGAGGTTGCAAGCGCCGCGCCCTCCACCGGGTCTGTGCCTGCGCCGAGCTCATCAAGCAGGACAAGGCTCCTGCCGTCCGTTTCGGCCAGGATGCGGATGATGTTCGTCATGTGGGCGGAGAAAGTGGAGAGCGACTGCTCAATGCTCTGCTCGTCTCCGATGTCCGCCAGCACCTTGTCGAAGACGGAGATGCGGCTGCCGTCCGCCACAGGCAGCAGAAGGCCGCACATGGCCATGAGCGTCATGAGGCCGATCGTTTTGATGGACACCGTCTTGCCGCCGGTGTTCGGGCCGGTGATGACAAGCGTGTCAAAGGTGAGGCCGAGCTGGATGTCGGTGGGCACGACCTTTTCCTTCGCAATCAGCGGATGGCGGGCGCGCTTGAGATCGACTTTGCCCTCGTCGTTGAGCTCCGGCATCGTGGCCTTCATCTTGTAGCCGAGGTTGGCCTTCGCAAAGATCAGGTTCAGCTGCACCACGGCCTGATAGCTGCTGATGATGCCGGAGGCAAAGCTGCCCGCCTCGGCGGAAAGCTCGCCCAGGATGCGGTCGATCTCCGCCTGCTCGCGCGAGAGCAGGACGCGGATCTCATTGTTGGCCTCCACGACGGCCATCGGTTCCACAAACACGGTGGCGCCGCTCGAGGAGGTGTCGTGCACAAGGCCGGGCACGTCGCCGCGGCACTCCGCCTTCACGGGCACCACAAAGCGCCCGCCGCGCATGGTGATGATCGGATCCTGCAGGTATTTCTGGTAAGCGGGGGAGCGGATCATTTTATCAAGCTGCTCGCGCGCCCGGGTGGACGCCCCCCGGATCTTGCGGCGGATGGAGGCCAGCTCCGGCGAAGCCTCGCTCGCCATCTCCTCCTCCGACACGATGGAGGTATTGATTTTGTCTTCCAGATACTTGTTCGGCAAAATCGCTTCAAAGCGCCAGTCCAGCACGGATTTCACGCCCTCGCTGCGGGAGCGCCATTCCTTGACGCCGCGCAGCACGCGCAGCACGGCGGACACGCGCAGCAGCTCGCCCATGGTGAGCAGTCCGCCGGCCTCGGCGCGGCGCAGGGAATTGGAAACGTTGTGCAGCCCGCCGAAAGAGGGCGAGCCGAAGCGCGCCATGAGGCCGTGGGCGTCGAACGTCTCCTCCAGCAGGCGGCGCGCCTCCTTGAGCGAGGAGACGGGCTTCAGACCGCGCGCCAGTTCGGCTGCGTCCTCGCAGGCCGTTTCCTCGGCGAGAAGGGCAAGGATTTTATCCAGCTCCAGGGCATGGATGTTTCGTTGCATGATATCAGACATCTGTTCATTCTCCTGAAAAAACGGGCCGCGTCAGCGCGGCGCAAGCCCGTGAAAAAAAGTCAGCGTTTGGAACCCGCGGTCGAGCGTGCAGAGCACATACCGCTCGCTGGCGGCAGCCAGGGCGTGCAGCCCGGCCTCGGGCAGCGTAAACGAAAAAAGCTTTTCAAAATCGGCATACACGGTGTGGCGCAGCGCCGTGAGCACACCGGGCGGCAGGGCCATAGGCGCGCCGCCCAGGCGGGGGGCGCAGTCCGGGCAGGCCAGTTCGCCGCGCGCCGGATAAAAATACATGGGGTCCGCCAGATAGCGACCACACTCGCAGCAGGCCACGAGGTTCGGCATATACCCGGCGAAGGAGAGCATCCGCATCTCCACCACCGGCTTGAGCAGAAAAAGCGGCTTTGTGCCCTTCTGCAAAAAATGGAACGCGTTGAGCAGCAACCGCAAAAAGTCCCCGGCGGGGGCTTCCTGCGGGGCCACAGACCGGGCCAGCTCGCAAAAATACTGGGCCAGGGCCAGATGCTCCAGATCCCTGCGCAGATCGAAAAAAAGCTCAATTGGCCGCGCGTCGTCAATGATGTACGTTTCCCGCCCCTTGTAAATGGAGAGGCGGGAATAGCAGAACAGCTGGGTGGCGGAAAGCTTGGCGCTCTTCACGCGCTTGGCTTGGCGCGCAAACGCGCGCAGCACGCCCTCGTCACGCGTGAGCACCGTCACCAGGCGATCGCTCTCCCCCACGCTCTGTTCCCCCAGGATCAGTCCGTCCGTTTCCAGGTGCATGGCTCTCCTCCGCGGAAGGCCGGGAAGCGCGGGGCTCCTGCACCCGGCACTGGACGTAGCGGAGATAATCGCTCACGGCGCCCGTGTGCGCAAAACGTTCCCAGGCCGCATGTTCTTCCATGGCTCACATCCCCCTTCTGGCGGCAATCTCCTCTGTTTTGAGTATGCGCCGCCGGCCATGGGGTATGTGAGGCAAATTCTGTCACAGATTAAAATCGGTTTTGTCATAGCCAAGGGTGCGCAGCACGGCTTCGCGGTTGCGCCAGTCCTCCTTGACCTTGACCCAGAGTTTCAAATTGACGCGGCAGCCGAAAAAGCGCTCCATGTCCGCGCGGGCATAGCTGCCGATCTTCTTGAGCATGGAACCGCCCTTGCCGATGAGAATCGCCTTGTGGTTCTCCTTCTCACAGAAGATCGTGGCGTCAATGTCAGTGATATTGCTGCCGTCTCCGCGCTCGCGCATCCGTTCCACCACAACGGCGGCGCCGTGTGGAATTTCCTTGTCGAGCAGCCTGAGCAGTTTTTCGCGCACGATCTCGCCCGCGATAACGCGCTCCGGCTGATCCGTGAGCGTATCCGCGTCAAAGAAATGGCCGCCGGGCTGGCAGAGCTTTTTCAGCTCGGGAATGAGATCGGAGGCGACGCCGCTCCCATCCTGCGCGGAAACGGGTACGATCGCCTCAAAGGCATAGAGATCGGCCCACAGGGCAATCTGCTCCATGAGAGCGGATTTATCTTGCAGGGTATCGATCTTGTTGATGGCCAGCACAACGGGCAGCTCCATCGAGCGGCAGCGCTCGAGCAGATCGCGGTCCGCATGGGACACGGGGGCCTTTACCTCCGTGACCAGCAGGCACGCATCCACCCCTGCCACCGATTCCGTGACGGAGCGCGCCATATATTCATCCAGACGGCTGCGTGGCTTCTGCAGGCCGGGCGTGTCCAAAAATACGAGCTGGTCCGCACCCTCCGTGAGCACACCCATGATGCGCGTGCGCGTCGTCTGCGGTTTGCTGCTCACGATGGCCACCTTCTGGCCGATCATTCGATTGAGCAGGGAAGA
>ERZ1643247.777-NODE-777-length-35153-cov-37.453758_pt1 | contig 35153 bp, 48 predicted proteins | sample MGYA00579264_ERZ1643247 | MGnify/ENA primary metagenome ERZ1643247 (study PRJEB29033, sample SAMEA4952262) | chicken gut metagenome | biome: Broiler Chicken; feature: Gastrointestinal Tract; material: Caecum | place: Ireland | collected 2018 | study: Broiler... | reverse complement strand
GAGCGAGCCGCCGACTGTCAAGCCCTCGGGCAAGCTCGTTATCTGAGTGCCTTTGAGGTCGAGCGAGCCGCCGGTCGCCTTCATCATTTCTTCAAGTTCTTGTTTGGTATACTCCATAAATTTCTCCTATTCTTTAACAATATTGAACAAGTCTCCAATATCGCGTGCCACGATATCGGGGTAGTCGTCAAGCGCCCCAGGCAAGGGCGTTGCACCTGCCTTCAAAGTCCTCGAGTGTCATAGTCAGGCCTCTTCGTTGTAGTTATACAGTGCCTCAACAAGGTCTGTGACCTTCGTGGGAACGCCAAGCGCCGTCATGGCTTCGGCAACCTTACGAAGAGAGCCCGTGGAAGGGTTAAAGTCTACCCCGTAAAGCGCAACTGCCTGTCTGGTTACGCCTGCCTTTTCGGCCACCGCCGACAGCGTAAGTCCGTGGCGCTTGATATATTTTGCAATCTTGCTTTTAGGCATCGCTTACCTCCTTTTTGTTAAATAAATGCTACATATTTCATATTGCGAAATCGCCGTTTGACATACCCCCGCCCTTTCCGCGAGCTGCGTCTGGTTAAGCCCAAGCGACTTACGGCGCTTTTTCAGTTCTACCATCGGTTTATATCTCGGCATGACTAATCTCCATTACAACTTTAATTCAAGATAGATTTCATCAAAGTCATTCCTGTAAATTGCGTTGTAAACCACTTCGCCATTATCGTCTGTGACCTTATCAAAACCTATCCAATGAGATTTAGCAAAATCAATCGTTTCTTTCAATGTTTCAAAACTGTCAATTTGTTCTGAACCACGTACCCCGAAAGTGTAGACTTTATACATTTGTCGCTCCTTAAACTCATTCTTTTACGTGAGTTTCTGTAAATAGAATACTCCTTTATTTGTGGGTTGTCAAGTGTTTTGTAAAAAAAATATTGCATACGTGAGTTTTTTTTATAATGAATTTAAGGAGGTGTTCTATGTTTGATCGATTAGAACTATGGAAAGAACAAAAGCAAAAGCTAAAACTAAAATATGATGATATTGCAGCGCGCTCGAATATCCCAAAAGGAACCATTCAAAATATCTTTGCAGGCTATATTGATAACCCTCGTATTGATACCGTGCAAGCCATTGAGCGCGCGCTCGGACTTTCCGAATGGACTGCGGAGGAAAAGGCCGAAGGCGTCGGCAGTCATACCGTAGTGCTTTCGGCAGACGAATGGGACTGGCTGGAACTCAGAAGCGAGATTTTAGAGGTCGGCGGGCAAGAGTATTTAGACACCCTTACCACCCTAATCCAAAATAGCACAAAAATTTTAAAGAAAAATAAGTAGAAAATTTTTTAATTATACCGTAGATTGTCATATTTATAGTGCTATAATGCAAACAAACGTTTGTATAAGGGGTAAAAAAATATGGCAGGAAAAATATCAGACGACTTAATAGCGATATCCACCATGCTTATGACGGCGACGGAGCGCGGCGAGCTTATACGGCTTGCGGGTGAACTTAACTCCACCGTTTTAAAAGTCATGGAGATAGAAAAGACTGTGGGAACGCCCGCGGAGAAAAAGAAAGCGCTTTCGGCTACCATTAAATTCACCGACGAGGAGATCAAAGGCATGTCGAAAACTTTTAAAAAAGAATTTGTTGCAAACGGCTGTGTTGCGCACATAATCAAGCGCCCGAGCGGCAAAACAGGGTTTTACTATGAAATCAGATACCGCCGCAATGGGTATAACATTACCGTATCGAATAAAAACTTAAAGACAGCTAAGAAAATGTTCGTCGAGCGCACAATGCGGCTGGACGAACCTATAAAGCCGAAGACAATTACTTTCGGCCAGATGACGGACGAATGGCTCAACTATAAGAATGGCAAAGTACATTTCCGCACTTGGCAGAACTATCAGACGCATGCGGAAAGATACTTCTCCGCTGAAATGCGCGCTAAGGATATAAAGGAAATCAGAACAGCCTACCTCAGCGACTTCATGTCACAGTTCGAAGGGCAGCCGCGTATGTACGAGGAGATGAGAATACTGCTCAACTCGATATTTAAATACGCGCTGCTAAACGCCGTTATAAGCCACAACCCTGTTACTCTGATACCTTTTAAGCGGGCAGAGCGTAAAAGCCGCAGAAGCTTAACTGACGGCGAAATTCGGGCATTTCTGCACGAACTCAAGCGGCCGAGATACGACAAAGTACGGCAGACAGCCTATGCCCTCTACTTCTTTGGCGTGAGGCCGTGCGAACTGGAAGATGACGTAAAAATCGAAGGCGGCTTTCTGGTTGTAAGAAACAGAAAGCGGAAGAACGGGAAAATCGAATATAAAAAAATTCCCGTACCTGAACAGGCACGGGAATACATTGACTTTGATAAACCTCTAACGCCGGGCGTGTGCGGCGGCGGGTACTTTACCCGGATAATTGCCGAAGCATTGCCGAACAATCTTACGGCCTATAATCTGCGCCACATCTTTGCCACTCTCTGCCAAAAGTATGTAAGGTCCGATATAGTAGATATCTGGCTCGGCGACAGCTCCGAAAGGCTTGTCGGCAGGGTCTACACCCATTTCGACGACGAGTTTATGAAAGAGCAGATGGGCAAAGTTGTCTTTATTACATAAAAAAAGGGACGTAAATCGAGGCATTTTACACCCCAATTTACACCCCAAAACACGACTTTATCGCAAAAATTATAGCAAAAAAACGGGCCAAAAACAGCGTTTTTGCGCCATTTTGACCCGTTTTGGTGCACTCAACAGGACATAAGCCTCTAAGCGGCTGAAATTTTAGGCTAAAAATGGACATTTTTGCGCCATTTTGGCTAAAAAAACCGCCGTTTTGGGCACTTTATAAATCTGTTCCCCAACTGCACCCCAAAAAATTATAGCTGAAAGCGCTTTCGGCGGCCGTATCTTCGGCCGCCTTTTCTCCGTTCAGATTTTCGGGCAAAGTAGCTGCCCGCTCTTCTGACCTGTTGAGTGTTTCAGAGGCGGCGGCGCACCACTTGATAAAGCGCTCCTGCTCGTCGGCCTTGTCGTCGAGTTCGCGCGATTCCTTGTTGGCGGAAAAGCCGTAGCCGCCCATAACGCCTATGGCCGCGAAGACTATAATCATGGCGACCTTGATAACGCACTCGAGTATGGTCTGATAACTCGGGTTAGATATCACCTCAATGATTATAGACACGGCAAAGAGCGAGCTGAACGCCGTAGTCACAACGATACGCGCGGTGTCGATTTTGAACACCGTTTTGGTCTTAAGGCCGCCCGAGGGTGAATGTCTGCCGGCGCTGTCGGCGGTGGCCGTGAGATACGTTTCGTTGTACTTCAGCCGTTTGATTTTCTTGGCGAGCAGAATGGTTTTAATCTCGTCTGCGGACAAGTCGGGGTAGCGCGCAATGAGCTCACGCTTATTATACTTTATATATTTTTCCTCGAACTCCTGCACAGTAATGGCGACGGAGGAGAGCACTTTTGCGCGCTCCGCTTTAAGCTCCGCCTCTTCCCATGCGCGGCAGTAGTAATAAGCCTTGGCCGAGTAGCCTTTATCGATTATAACGCGGTTGTTATCTTCAATCCTGCCATATGCCTTTGTGTACTTTTCCGAACTTCTCCCCTTCCGCCTTGCATACGAGCGCGACAGGAGCGATATTGAAACGGTGGCAAAGTACAGGATAACGCCCTCAAGCCCTATCTGCCTCCACGAAAAATTGGCGTCAAAGGCAATCTGGGTGATATAGAGCATTACCACCACGACGAAGAGAATGCCTATCGTGAAGAGCGAGGCGCCGTTCACGAAGTCCTGGAAGGTCCTGTTCCTGCGAATTTTTACGTTAAAATTTTTCTGTACGCCGTCGGTATTAATCATTTAGTATCTCCCTCCTTCATCTGAAACGCGCCGCTCTTTACGTTGGCCTTAACGCTCTCGCGCCACTGCGAATACTTGCGGAACTGCGTCCAGAACACGCACGCAAGGACGGAGCCGAGCAGGGCCGCGAGCTCGATCCAGATGAATATCTCCGCGTAGTACTGGAAGAAGTCGAGGCGGAAGAACGCCGCCAGCGCGATGAACACGAGCGCGAGTATGTTTGCCATGGGAAAGTGCGAGAAGAACATACGCAACGCGCCCATTAAAAAGGGCACCGCGTTGATGAGCACAACGACGATGCCTATGGCCCACTTTGTGCCCGTTGCCGCCTTGGTGAGCGGCAGCAGGCACGCGGTGACGATTATAAACGGCAAGAAGTAGGCTATCAACGACAGCGCGAAGAATATCCACTTCTGCTTGAAAAAAGTTTTGTAAGTTTTCACGACTGAAGCTCCTTTTCTGTATCTTCAATCTCCTTGACGGTATCGGCAAACCTCGCGTTTTTGCCGAGCAGCGCCGTCTGGCCGCGGCCTATCGCCATGATTGCCTTGCTCTGTTTGTTGAGCTCGTCCGAAAGCACTGTCATCTTACTGTCGACCACCTTTTCAATGGTCTTGCGCGTGCTCCTCTTCTTTATCAGGTAATAGGCAACGATAACCACAATAGCAAGCACGGGCGCCCATATAGCTACATATTTGTCGAGCCAGTCAAGCACCTTTTGCAGCCCTGCGTTGAACCCCTCGGGCAGATTTTCCTCGCCGAACTGCGTAAGATAGTCCTCAATAGAGCCCCAGTGTTCTATTATCTGATTGTAGTAATATTCGTAGTCGCTCCCGAATGTGGCCTTGAGCCATTCCACGAAGTCTGCGCCTATCTCTTCATCGGTCTGCGGAGTTTCTGGCTCCTCCGGTATCTCTGCGGGCGGCTCCCCGTCCTGTGCGTCGTCGGTTACTTCTGTCTGCGCGGCGGGGTCGCCCACTTCCTCCGCCGAGGCTATCATGACTCCGCCCGAGATAAAGAACACGAGCATGGCCGCGATTATGGTGATAAACACAACTTTGATTTTATAGTTCATCTTCGGAACCTCCTATAGTTGATTTTTCTTCGTCTGAAAGGCTTATGCCGTATCTCTTGAGGAATTTATCGAGGTCGTCACCGTCGAGATATGGTACGTCGTTCTGCACGCCGTACGCCCACTTGATGAGCGCCACAAGGTCGGTACGGTAGTCGGCGACGACGTTTTCAAGCTCTTCGCGAGTTTTTTTCTCGCTGTTGAGAGCGTTTTCAAGCGTTTCGATTTGCTTTGCCTGCGCGGTCGCCGCCTCTTCCAGGGCGGTCAGGCGAGAGCGAATGTCCTCTATTTCGGGCACGCCCACAAGTTCGGTGTTCAGGTCGGTGATGACTAGATCCTCAATCATGTAGCGCTTGACGAGCGTTTCGCCGTTGTAATGGTCTACGCGGCACGAGAACTTGCCCGCCTCGAGTTTGTCGTGCGGAATGGTTATCCTCGGGTCGTCACGCTTTAGCGTGTACTTGCCGATTTGCGTGCCGTTGCACCAGGCGAGAAAGCGAAAGTCTCCGCTGACCATGGGCAGATTGGAGATATACAGCTCCAAATCGCCAATAACAAAGGGCGATACGTTATCGTACCGCCCTAAACCTGCATTAAGTTTTATTTCTTTCATTGCTAATCTCCTTACAATATCTTAACTACAGTATCAGAGTCAAAATCATCAACTGGATAAAAAGTACTCCCTGTCTCAGCAGCAAAAGTAGCGAAGCGCGTTCGCTGAAGGACGATATTAACCATAGGACTTCGCCCATAATCGCCTACAGCCCCTCGCTCGAAGTATCCCGTAGCTATAGGGGTATTCCCGTCCATTGCATTATAAATCTCTTCAAAACTTGTAAATGGTGTTTCGCTTGATGAAAAAACATAGGCTGTAACAGACGGGATTCCTAACCCAGAAGTAAAATTCCCGACAAAACTACCATGTGCAGAAATAATATGGAGATATAGCGGTTGTTCCAATGATATATTTAAACTTTTATCTTCAGAACCGTCAAACTCCACCGTCGAATCGCCTGCAGTAATTGTAAGTTTATGCGATACTTTTCCTGCTGTTGCGGCATTAATTGCATTAGTCGCCTGCGCTACGGGTGTTGTGCCGTTTATTACATTGCGCACCATTTCAACGGTCACTAATTCCTGTAAAGCCATTTTTATTACCTCCTTTTAAAGATCCTTTGTGCTAATAACAGTATCGGAAATAGTCGCCCCGTCGTAAGGATACTCCAAGTATCGACTAATAGAATCGCCCATTCCAGTAGTATCATTAAGATCAAACCAGTAAACCCGTATAGCAGGATATGACGAATAAGTAGTAAACACAATATAATAAATAGCACCAGCGTTATCTGATCTTGTGGCTGCTTGTCCTGAACAAGGGAAATAGCTCAATGGTGCTTTATTATTCATGTAACTTACAAACTCTTCAACAGTTGTAAATGGTTCGCTTCGATTTGAATAGAACGTAAAATAAATGCGAATGTAATCATTAGTGCTGTTATTTTGTATTACACGAATGCAATGTAAAAATAAATCGCTACCAACTTCTATATTTACAGCTTGCGAACCATCATATTTCTCTCCGTTTATAGTTAAGGCGTTAGCAACCTTATCGGCTGTAGTAGCGCTTGTAGCTTTTGCTACAGGCGTTGTTCCGTTGATAACGGCGTTCAGAGCAGACTGCGAGGCCAGCCCGTCCACAAGGTCGGCGACCGAGAAACGCACCTCGCTGCCGCCCCGAAGAGTTAAAACCACCTCTTTAGTGTCGGAGTCATACTCACCACTCACCACAACCGATTCCAAAGGCAAATCGACCGACTGTGTGGCCAGCGCTTCACCCGCGCCGTTTAACAGCGTGGCGGTGAGCACATAAGTCGAGCTATCCATGGTAAACGTAAGGTTATGCGCATAGAATGAAGTAATGTTATTACCTCCGCTGTCGTTAGCGGCATTGGTAGCGTTTGTGGAATTTGTCGCCTGAGCTACTGGAGTGGCGCCACTTATCACGTTGTCAACCCTGTTACCCAAGGCCGTATCGGCGCTTGTGCGCGCGTTTGTTTCGGCTGTGAGGGCACTCTCAGAGGCCGAGCTTATATTGGTTCTCGCCTGCGCCTGCTGCTCTGCGGTCAATGTCTGCTGCGTGAAGTGCACAGCGTTGGGGTCGTTGCTGTCACCAATTTCTATCTGTACGGACTGGTCGGAAGAACCGTCAAACTCTACCGTAGTGTCGCCCGTTATTATGGTGAGCTTGTGCGCTACTTTTTCGGCCGTTGTTGCAGTGTCCGCCGTCTGTGCGGTTGCGGCGGCTTGCGCATTGGTCGCATTTACAGCATTTTCAGCATTGGTGGCGTTTGTGGCAGTCGCGGCAGACTGTGCGGAAACAGCGTTGGTGGCGTTTGCTACTGCTGTCGTGCCGTTAACCAGCTCGTCTATCCTGTTGCCTAAGGCAGTATCTGCATTGGCGCGTGCCGTGGCCTCGTTGGTTATATTTGTCTGCAATGTCTGGTCGGCCGACTGTCTTGCGGTTGCCTCGGCGCTTATGCTGCTTTGAAGCGTTTGGTCGGCCTGCTGGCGGGCAGAAACTTCGCTCTGCAACGCGGAAGCAGAAGCGCGCGAAGTATCGGTCGGGTGAACATGGTCTGCCCTTGCCGCCGAGGACGAAGAGCCCGCCGCGCCCGTGCCGTCCATAAGCGGTGTAGTCGTGCCGAGCGGCGTTGCATCGGAAGGATAAGCCTCTCCGCTGTCTGCCCAGCCATCTGCACCGTAGGTCCATATGGTGCCCGTCGCTATGCAGTAGACGTAGTCGTTTAAATCGCCGCTTATCTTCTGCACGTCGGCGGCAGTCGCCGCAAACCCTTTGAAGTGGTCGGTTGCTACCATGTCGTTGCGAAGACCGTCAATTGCCGCCTTGTTCTCGTTTATTGCACCCACAACGGTCTTTGAAGTGGTATCGAGCGAATTGTCGGTGATATCCTGTTTCTGCGCAAGGCCGTTATTCACAATACTCTGCGTGGCATAGGTATCGACAATATTGTTGCCGTTTCCGTCTGCAACCGCCTTTCCTGCGGCCGTGGTGCCGTCTACAAGGTCGTCTATTCTATCTCCCAGCGCGGTGTCTGCCGCCGTCCTTGCCTGCGCCTCGGCGGTTATATTCTGCTGAAGCGTACTGTCTGCGCTCTGACGGGCTGAAGCCTCCGCGGTTATCGCCGACTGAAGGCTCTCATCTGCCTGCTGGCGTGCGGTAGCCTCGGCGGTTATATTGTTCTGCAGGTTAGTGTCGGCAGCCTCACGAGCGCTTTTTTCTGCGTTTATAAGGCTGTCTGTCTGCGGTTTTGTGTAATAGCCCGTAGCCGTTGGAATGGTTTGTTCCTTCGTCACCTCTATCACGAGCGCTATGCTCACGGGCGGCAGCGACGTGCAGGAAAAGATTATGCCGCCGTTTATTATCTCCACGGGCGATATGCCGTATTGAATATATTCGTCCGCGTAGCCGTTGCCCGGGGTGACTATAACGCTGTCGTCGGGCGTAAGACCTGTGAGCGAAACCGTCTGCCTGTTGCTCTGCCATGACGAGGCAGAGAGGGCCGACAGATAGGTATTGGTGTCGTTTATGACGAGGTTGGACTCGCCCATCAGCTTCCACTCCCCGTCTTTGTAGGTGTAAATGCTGAACAGGTTGTCGCTATCGCCTGTCACGAAGTATAAAAGATTAGGGTCGCCGACTTCGGGCAGCTCTGTCACAAACACGGTAGTCTTACCGAGGTAGTCGATAACTTCCTGCGCCGATTCCGCCGCGTCGACTGCCGACTGCGCCGCGTCGGTCGCTGAGCTCTCGGCCTGCTGCGCGCTTTGTGCTGCGTCCTGCGCAGACTGTTCTGCATCTTCCGCGCTCTGTGCGGCGTTGCTCTCGGAAGTGGCCGCGTTCTGCGCCGACTGCGCGGCGTTCTGTTCGGAAGCCGCTGCGGCAGAAGCGCTTTCCGCACTCTGCGCCGCCGACTGGGCCGACTCTGTTGCAGATTGTGCGGCCTCTGCCGCGCTTTTCGCCGCCTCTTCTATGGCGTTCAGCGCCTTATTGAAGTCGACAAGCTCCTGCCAGTATGCGCTATTAAGATTGCCCTCGTCGTCATACGGTGCGTTACCTTCGTTATTCGTGGCGACCGAGCGTATCAGCGCGCCGTATTCGCCGAGCGGATAGAACGTGATCTCGTTCATGCCGTATGTAAACGTATCTATCCACCAGTAGATAGCCCTCGCCGCGAACGTGCCGTTGTTGAGCTGCGACTGAATCTGCGACAGCGCCGTGAGTATCTGATTATAAATATCCTGCGAAGGCGTTGCGGGTAACTCCTCGGGTACGCCCTGCGATACTACAAACGAGGTCGCGCTCGTGGCCGTTATGGCGCCGTTTGTCGCATACGCGTAGAACTGCGCCTTCACGGTACCGAAATACTGCGTGATATTGCTCGGCACCGACATTTTCCAAAGCGCGAATATATTTTGCGTAGGAGAGTACTCTATATCCTCAAGCTGTCCGCCCTGGGTCATAAGGTACCTTTCGGTATACACGCCGTTGGGCAGTTTGAACGCCACGGCGAAGCTAAGGTTCGCCGCAAACGGCGCTATGAGATAGATATTGTTCGTGTCCGCCGCGCCCTGGTATACGGTCTCGGGCTGACTATTTATAATCTTACCGTTGTTATCCACAAAGAAAATCATGTGTTCAGTCCTCCTTCGGGACTATTCCCGTGAGCTCCGTGTATTCGGCATAGAGTGATTTGCCGTGTGAGAGCTCGTCCTGCGTTTTCTCCTCGGTCTCGGCCGCGAGGCGGTCTAAAAGCCCCATAAATGCCTCGTCCTCCGTAAACAGGGCCTTTGCCTTGTCGATTAGTTTTGCCTGCACCGTGTAGCCCCTTACCGCCTCAGCCTCCGCGCGCTCGTTGTCCATGATCACTTCGGCAAGTTCGTAGAGTACGCACGCCTGTTCAGCCGTCATCTTGCTGTCGTCCATGCTGATTTATTGAATACCTCCCTTTTTGGTGTAAAATAAACGGGCGGGAATGGATCTCCGCCCTCAAATTCAATATTTTGCCCTATGAGCACGTCGCCGCCGTACTGCAGAACCTGCCACGAGCTGCCGCCCTCTTCGTCCTCAACCCGTTCCGCTTGCTGTATCGCGGGCGTGACTATCGCCCATGCCTTATATTTCGTGCCCGGTGTGCCCGGAAACTGGCCGCGGTTTGTTGTGAGCGCAAATGTGTTCTGCGCACTCACGGTGTCCACGCTTATGGGAAAATTGGGCAGGTCGGGGGTCTGCACCTGATACCCGTCCACAGACTGCGTAACGAAGTCTACGCCCATGCTCCCCGCAAGGTGGTTTACGAATATGCTGAGCGGCTCGGTAAACACATACAGTTTCGAATCCTGCAAAGTGTTGCCTATCGATACGCACGTATTGTTGGCGGCGAGCGCCGAACCGATTATAAAGCCCTTTCGGTTTGTCACGAAGTCTATCTGGCAGTTTACTTTGATTATCTCCCTGTTGTCTTTGCGCAAAATGTACGGCCTCTTGGTCAGAGTGAACTCGTCCGTCGTGGAAAAGATCGCGTTTGTGCCGTTCGGCGCTCCGTCCCCGTCGTATGCGGGCAGAGCAAGGCCTATCTCGTCCTGCTGTGCCTGCGTATTCGGCCGCGTGCCGCTCCGCCGCAGGTCAAAATTATAGTAATACATTCTGCCGTAATAGTCCGTGTACCTGAAATTGTTCTGGAAATAGCCCGTCACCGCGTTGTTACCCGAGCCGCCCGTTGCGTATTGCGATATCGCGCCCGCGGAATAGTTATCCTCGTATGACCACTCAAAGGAAATGGAATTACCGAACGCCGAGCAAATGACGGGCAGCTGCACCACGGGCAGCGGGTTGCCGTTTGCCGTTTCGCCCCATGCCACTACGTCGGTGACGGGCGACGTGTTGTTGCTTGTCAGAAACGTATGCCGCACCGCCTGCATCAGGTTGGAACCTATCCTTGTGTATTCGTCTGCCGTCTCCTCGTCGCCGATGACGATATACTCGCGGTAGAGCACATTCCTCTCCTGCGCCTGCGTCTGCGATACTTCCGAATACCTCTTTGCGCTCGATATGCCTATGTACTGCGACAGCCTGTTGAAATCTTTGGAAAGGCCTATGGTGACCTTTATGCTGTTCTTGTAGAACTCTTTATGTACCGCCGAGATATAATACTCGTCGTCGTACTTCTGCCCCGCCTTCGGGATATCCGAGAGCCGCGCCAGCCTGTACGTCTTTACCTTCTCCACGTTCCCCAGGCGCGCTATTACGCCCTTTAAATTCTCGCCGTAGTAGCGCGATTCTATGACGTTGGAGCCCTGGTTGTACACAAGAGCCGAGCCGCGCGGGAAGTCTTTGTAGTTGACCTTCGTCTGAGCGACCCTCGCCGAATAGAACGGCGTGTAAGTTACCCTGAACGCGAGCAGAGGATATCCGCCCTCTTTATAACTATCGTTGCCGATTTCAACGGAGCTTAAGTTTATGTCCTGTCCGGTAGCCTCGCGGAGTATGTTTACTATGGCGTAATTCTCGAAGACCGAAGATATAGGGTGCTCCTGCTTGAAGTTCAGCGCCGTGATGTCCTTCTGCCCCTGCGTGTACATCAGCCCGTACGCCTTGGAATACGGATACGCGTCCGAATAGGACGACAGCCTCGAATTATACACCGAGCTTTCAAAGAGATATGCCGTTATGTCTACGGGCGGCGTTACAGAATTGCCCGTTATAAAGCCGCACTCCAGCTTCTGCACGCTGTATATGGGCAGTTGCGTGGCTATCTTCATGTTTTCTTCCGTTATGCGCGCGTACATTGTGTCGCACCGCACCGTCTTGTAGCCGCCGTCGTACGGCTCCGTTATAGTCCCCGCCGTGCGGTTATGCAAAAAGCTCCCGAGGCTTTCCCCGAGAGCATTTACAAGGTTCTCCGCGCTGGTGTCTAAATTCGTGCAATACTGCTCTATTTCCTGCTTCACCGTCTCCTTTATGTACGGCCGCGTTCGTATATTACTTATCTCCGTGCCGCCATACATATCGTAGCTTATTTTATTTACCCACTGGCTCCCTTCATACACCTTTTTTAGCCTCGGCTCGCCGTGTACCACGCCGCCTATCTCCTGCAGGCACTCGCGCAGGGTCTGCTTTGTAAACGAGAACTGCGGCGCTATTATCTTGTCGAACAGCGCCGCCTGCTCGGCGTTGAGCTTAAACCTCGGCGACTCCCCCTTCCTGATGGGCTCCGCCACGTCCAAAAGTCGGTTGATAACGTCCTTTATAGTCCACTTTTTAAGCGGCAGCTGGTTTTCAACAGTGACAAAATAGAATGTCTCACAATAGGCACCGCGGAATTGCTCCGTTGCTTGTCCTGTTGTTGGATTGATTGATACAAAGTACTCAACTATTGTGTACTCAATAATATAATATATGCTTGTGTCAAGCGATAAGGTCTTTATCGCAGTATTTGAACTCTGCAAAGGGACAGTATCAATATATTCCCCTGAAGGTTGAAGTAATGTCTCGTCGTATTGAGTACGATTTATATAATCACTTGCCTTATATATCCAGCCATTAAAAGTGAAACTCCAGCCTGTATTTCCCCCGCCAGTTATAGTAGTTACTGGCGATGTCGAGTGACAACCAAAATAGTTATATAATCTAAAGTTAGTCGGTAATGTTGGGGTATTATATACATTCACATTGTTGTTTGATACTGTATCATAATCACCGGTAAGACTATTATATCTAATATTGCCATTTACTATAGCCATAACAAACTCCTTTTTTGTATAGAAAAAAGCACCGAACATTAAATTCGGTGCTTTACAAAGATTAAGTTGTTTATATTATTTATCTCGCTGGATATGCTTTAAACATATAGACGCAAGCCGCTACATAAAAAAGTCCACCAACAACTTGCCATGTGATTGCTGATGCAGAAATATATTTGGTGTCGCCGTTTTTCAATACGAATACACTCTGCCTTTCCAAAGCCGTTGTTTCGTCAAAGATGACTAAGTTATTTTCGTCATCATAACGGTATAAACCCACGTTATTATCAGTCTCATATGTATTGCTTGTAGTGAAATCTATATATCCAGTATTGCCATAATATTTTGCAGGATATACACCAACGCCTAAATTAATTGAAATCGTTATTACTGCAGCTATGAGCAATAACAGAATAGGGACACAAACCTTGGCAATTCGAACAAGTTTTTCTTTTTGCATAACTTTCTCCATATAAATATTCTAGTGAGTACTCCATTATAAAGATTACATTTTGCTGGATTAAAGTTGCCTAATAATACAATTGAAGGCTGCTGTATCTCAGGTTTATATTTCATAATAGCTTTTTCTCCATCATTCAAGTTTAAGTTTTTCATTTAGATTATAACACAAGATTATCAAATTTCAATAGTTTGTCAAGTGTTTTGCAATAAAAAAGTCGCGTTTTTGTGCTACATTACCCCTCAATCGGCTCAACCTGCTTCGCGCCGCTGGGATAAACGCGGCCTAAATCGTTGGTATAGGTCACGCTGTCGCATATGACACGCTCAGTCTCCTTGGTACACTCTATCACGGGTAGGTCATGGTTATAACGCCCGCTACCGACAGGCATTTCCTCGCTGTCGGACATGCCTGATACTATCATGTAAATGGTTTCCGTTTGCGAACTAACGGTTGCGGAGCCCATTGTTATTTCGTTCACAATGCGAATTTCTACAGGCGTGAGCGGCGGTATTGACTTTACGGGGCAGTTTCGCAAAGAGATGACGGCTTCGTCGAGCTGCTCGTCGAGGAGCTCGGAGCATTTGAAGGGTTGCACCACGTAATGCGTCATGTTGACTCCGTCTATGTAGACGGATATTTTGTTGTTTACCATAATTATTGCCTCGTGCTCCTCGAGCCCGTATACCCCGCCCGTTCCCGGGCCATGGATATGGATACGTTTTCAAGGTTTCTGTTCAGCTGAATGGTCTGCGCGTTCTGCGCCCAGCCTATGGCCTGCATGCCGAACCCTACCACTACGCCTATTGCCGCGCCCGCAAGTCCGCCCGCCGCTGCGCCCATGACGAGCGGCACGACCGTTTGCTTGAGCATGGAATAGCCGAACTGAAGTTTCTGTTCGTATTCTTTCGCGCCGGTGCGCAGGTTGACAGTGCCGACCTCGTACGATATAAGTTTATCCGCAACGGAATACGCGGTGCCGACGGACACAAGTTTTTTAAGCGCACCCTGAGCGCTCTCGGCGTTCTTTGCCGCCCAGCTTTTATCTTCCGAACCGCCCGATTCGCCGCTTGAAGAAGCTTTCGATACGGGGCTTTTATCAATGCCGCCGTCGGGCAGTTTTATTTCAACTATAGTATATTCGGGCATTGCAATACCTCCCTTATTGAGCGTTCAGCGCGGCGTACGTAAAGCCCGTAGAAACGCCTGTGACGGTCACGGCCTCGCTGGTTATAAGATACACGGCATAATCGTCGTTTGCCTCGTCGTAGGCGTAATTTTCGGGCCCGAGAGATACAGTGACCGTGCCGCTCGCATGATACGAAGTCGCCGCGTCTACAGCAGATATCTGTGTCCCCTCAAACCTGAATGTCTTGCCTGCGATGTACACATACAGAGGAAATGTGTCGGGCACGTTTTTAAGCGGGAAACCCTTGTGAAAATCGGCCGAAACCGTGAAAGTGAGCGACGAAGCGGAAGAAACCGACGCGCGGAACACCCCCGTGCCGAACTCAGAAGGGTATTTAAAAAACTCCTCGTTGCCGTATATCTTGGTAAGCGAAACGTTGAGCCCGGCAAACTCCGCGCCCTGCGCCGTGACGTTGGCGGAAGATATGAACATCAGATAGGCGTCCGTGCGCTGCGTGCCCCACTCCACCTCGATAAACTCTGCCGTATTGATTTCGGCCTCGTCGGCTATGAAGTCGTAAATGGCCGCCGTGGCGGGATTTGCGACGGACGACGGCGCGGTGAACTGTATGCCGTAAACGGACGATGTGGCGAAAGATTTTTGCTCCGTGTTGTTGCTCTGCACTTCCGTCTCCAGCGCCGCCGAACGCGACGGGTTGAACATCATGTACGGCACGCGCATGCCGTTCAAATACAGTTTGACGTCCAGGGCGTTTATGCCGCCGAGAACGTAGTTTAAAGATATCGCGACCCTGAGCGGCACCGCCTCTCCCGCGCTTGTGTAAATGTCTATATTTTCGGGCACGGCCACAGCTCCGACCATTGTATAGCCGAAGCTCTCGCCGTTCTCGTCGGTAAGCACGAGCACCTGCGCGGCGGTAAAGTATTGAGTGAGAAGCTGCGCTATACGGTTCACGAAATCTATCTGCCCCTCTTTGATTTTTGCGAGGTCTGCGTCCGTTTCAGTTATATCTGTGCGCGGGATGTCCGTCCGCACGAGCACCGTTAAAGACAGGCCGTACACGCCCATGGGGAGCACGTTGGGATCCACCGCCGTAGTCGTGGGCAGGAGATCGCCCTCGATATAATAAAATACTTTATTGCCCTGCCTGTACGGCTTTTTATGCTCGCCCGCGTTGGCCCATATCTTAAACTCGTACCCTTTATCCGAGCCGTTGAGCGCATTCAGGGCGTTTTCTATTATCGTTGCTATCTGTGTAAGGCTTACCATTATTCTTTTACCGTCCCTTTAAGTTTTTGCGCAAGCATGTCCACCACCGCGTCTGCAAATCGGTCGCACCAGCCCTCGTTCGGGTTTTTTCTGCCGCCCCAGAACGCGGACAGCCACGGCTCGTTGGTATACGGCACGTACGGCGCTATATTCTCGTCAATGTAGACGAATATCGAGCCGCCGCGTATCTCGTATTTGAGCGCGTTAAACGCCATGTTGCCCGTGCTCCCGCCCGGTTTGTATCTCGTTGCGGGGTTGGGCACGTACGCCGTGGGACGCAGAGTTTCCACAATATCAACGACGGCTCTTATGACCGCCATGTCGAGCTTGCTGTATCTCATTGGCCGCTCCACGGGTCGTCCACCGGCTTCATGCGCATTATCCGCACCACGCCGAAAGGCACGGCAAACAGCCTCTGCGCCTGCTGCGGGGCCTTTGAAAAATCTTCAAGCACAGATACGACTATGTAAAGCTGTCCGTTTGGCAGACGCACATACGTTTTGCCCGGGTCAACCTTAATCCGCTCGTCCGTGCGTATGGCAATGCTCGAATCCTCGCCCGTCACATTGGAAAACAGCCTCGCATACGCCCTCGATTTCGGCTCTTCGTATGCAAACCCGAAGTTATTCCCGCCCGCGTTGCCGTTCAGCGGCCTGGAAGCGTAAATTTTAGCCTCCGCGGGATATTGCGCGTGCGGCCTGACTATATCCATCAAATCTCGTATTATCATGTTCAGCACCCCGTGTAGAGAATGGAAGCGCCCGTCTCGGGCACGGTCATGCCGAGCACTTCTATACAATTCGGGTCTATCGCGCGGGCGCGGAGTTCGGGGTCCGAGGACAACAGCAGATTGCCGTTGTAATACACATACGCCGCCTGTGCGAGCATGGCCTGCATAACTATAGGGCGCAGAGACGGCAGCGTAGAAATAAGCCTGTCCTGAAGCATATTGTTTGCGCTGTGCGAGTGTATGAAGTTGTACACCATGTCGGAGACGGTGCGGAAGAAACCTTTGACTATATTCTCCGGACCCACTGCGCCGCCGTCTATTATCTGGCTGCGGATGTCATAGCCGAACGCAATAAACGCATTTTCGGTCAGAACGTATCGCCCTGTAATTTTATTGAATACCATATTGTCGTCGTCGTAAGGATAGGTTTTGCAATTCATAGAAAAGACTCCTTCTATTTAGTGGCGGGTTGATGACGCTCAGCCCGCCAAAGCGTTTCAAGGAGAGAATAATGAACTTGTCCCTGTGTGAATAAAGTTATCAGCCACCGTTAATCGTGTAAGCAAGCGATACCGTATCGGAAGGTATCATTCCGCTCTTGACGGCTATCGCCTTTATGGTCTGCGTTGACGCTACCGAAATTGCGGACGAATACTTCGTGCTCGAAAGCGTAGGCTGCGTGCCGTCGGTCGTGTAGTAAATATCGGCGCCGTCGGTTGTAGTCGTAAGAGTTACGCTCTGGGTAGAACTGTACTCTCCGGGCGCAACGCTGGGCGTAGGCGACGCAACTTTCTTCAATCCGCTCTGCATATTGTCGCCGTTGGGCTTAGGCACGTTTACGATAGTCTTGTAAGCTACTACCGTTACGCCATCTGCGCCGTAAACAGGAACGGCAATAGAATCCATATCGTTCGAGGGATTGGCAAGGGTAGGCGCAATAGGATAAATGCGCTCTGCCGCTTTAAGGCCGAGAGTCGAAGAAAGATAGGTCGTAGTCAGAGTGGAATCGCCGATTATGTAGCTCTTTCTGAACGCTTCGTGGCCCCACAGATTGAGCGGCTGTGCTTCAAGGCCGCGCTTGCCGTTCGTTGCGTCAACAATCTTCACACCGAGGTCGATGGTGTTTGCTTTTGCCGTGGCGTCGAAGGAAACGCAGATTGCGTCGACGTTGTCGAGAGCGCCTGCGGGGAAACCGAGATATTTTTCTGCGAGCGACCAAATCTGCGAGTTTGCCGACTGGAAATGGAACTGCATTGCATAGCCCTTATAGCCTGTACCTACATAGTTCCTGTCAGACATTCTCACGTCAAGGTCATAGTTTTTGAGCATTTCCTGTGCGAGGTCGCCGCCGAGCATTATAACGCCTGACTTGCGCGAGAATATATTGTTGATGAACTGGGGTCTGCCGATTATCGTCCTGCCCTGCGTAGGATACTGGAATGCACCGCGTGCGGGGTCGCCCTCGTCGAGCAACGAGTTGAGTTTGTTGAGCAGTTCTGCGTAAGCATTTTCCTGGGTGAGGTCGCCTTCATCGACAAGGTTGTTGCCTTCGTTGAGCGCGCGCCAGAAGTTGTAAGCGATTATTTCTGCAAGCGTCGAGCCGCTCCTGTCCATCGCCACACGCTTGCCGTACTGCGCAACCTTTCTCGACATCATTTCGAGAGGAATCAGTTCTTTTGCCACGTCGGGGAAGAACATCGCCTGGTCGTTGAGCTGGTTGCGGTAAACGAGGAACTCGTCATCGGCAGGCATAAGAAGAGGGTTTACGTTGATAACGCCTGCGTTGCCGGGAGTGCCTGCTCTGCCGCCGTAGCTCATAGTACGCGAAGAGAAAGGCAGCGGGGTTTCAAGAGGAACCCTCGTTGCGCCGTTTCTCGTGCGGTCCGTCGTGAAACGTTCCGTAACACTCTGTCCGTTGCGGAAAATTTCATCGATATAGATTGCCTCGGCTATGGTACGCGAAAGGTCAACGCCCACCATCTGCCCGTCAACGAAAAAGCGGCCGTTCTTGTCCTGCTGGGTGCCGCCCATACCCATAAGCGCAGCGGTTACAAACTGTTCGCCGCTGCCGATAGAATTTATAGTTTTTGCCATTTTTTAATTTACCTCCTGTTATTCACCGTAAATTGATTCAAGTTTGTTGAGTTTTTCTGTTTCGCCGTCGTCTGCCGGTTCGGCGTGCCTGTCCATACTGTCAAACGCCTTTGCCATAGCGGCACTTACGGCTTTGTCTACTGCTGCCGATACCGCGGACTGAACCGCGCTGTTGATTGCGTTGACGATTGTATTGGTAAGATTTTCGTGTTTTTCTTCCTCTTTGCCTTCGTGCTCGTCGTCGGCCTTTTCGGCCCCTTCGCTCTCGTCTACGCGGTCTTTTGCGGTCTGGCTGTCCGTATCGCCGTCGGCGCGTTCCTGCGCTGCAACGCTCTCGTCAATGCGGTCCTTTTCCGTCTGACTGTCCGCGCCTTTTTCGGCGATATCTTCTTTTGCCTTTTCGATTTCCTTTTCGTCCTGAGTCATTGTTTGTTCAGTCCTCCTTTTGAATAAATTTGAAAAGAAACTCATTTTGCCACCACCTGAAAAGGCAGCCATTACGGACTGCCTTAAATGATTTTTGTTCTCGACGGGTAAAAGGCCCTGTCGTGTTTGATTGAAAAGTCTATGTAAGCCTTATTTGCTTCAATAGCCTTTTTCCTTGCTTGTTTATACTTCTTATCGTCCTGCCCCTTGTTTTCTACCGCCTCGGTACGCCATTTGCGTACCTGCCGCTCTAACCTGCGTTGTTCTTCGGTTATTGCGTATTCCCTGCGCTCCTGCGCTGCAACGCTCTCGTCAATGCGGTCCTTTTCCGTCTGACTGTCCGCGCCTTTTTCGGCGATATCTTCTTTTGCCTTTTCGATTTCCTTTTCGTCCTGAGTCATTGTTTGTTCAGTCCTCCTTTTGAATAAATTTGAAAAGAAACTCATTTTGCCACCACCTGAAAAGGCAGCCATTACGGACTGCCTTAAATGATTTTTGTTCTCGACGGGTAAAAGGCCCTGTCGTGTTTGATTGAAAAGTCTATGTAAGCCTTATTTGCTTCAATAGCCTTTTTCCTTGCTTGTTTATACTTCTTATCGTCCTGCCCCTTGTTTTCTACCGCCTCGGTACGCCATTTGCGTACCTGCCGCTCTAACCTGCGTTGTTCTTCGGTTATTGCGTATTCCCTGCGCTCCTGCGCGGCGTCAGGCTTCGGGAAACGGTATCCGCTTTCATACTTAACGAGAAAATGTCGGCAATCGAAACCGAGAAGCCCGTTCTTATAGGTCTTACCCGCCTTAGTTGTATAATAAATGTCCGTAGCATTTTCAAGCGGTTGATAACTCCTTCCGTCATCCGTCGTACCGTAAGTGCCGTCAAGCGAATAAACTTTGCCCTGCCAGCGTTTACACCGCTCAGAGCAATCGGCGTGCGTGGAGCAAATAACGAGCTTTACTCCCGAGGCACGGAAATTTTCGAGCTGTTCGCGTTGAGCCTCGAACCTCACTTCCATTTCCGCCTTATTTCGCAGCGAATTGCGCCCTGAAACGTCTTCGGGGTCAGTCGCGAATTGCTTTGCCAGCCGATTCAATGCGGGCCGCACGTTCTGGGAGATATAATCTTCTGTAAACTTTTGCAGGGGAACGCCCATAATGCGCGGCGGGGAGTAGCCAGCGCCTTCCAGCGTTTGTATGGCCGCACGGCGCTGGGGATTGGTTACTTTGACCGATTCTCCCGTTGGCGTTCTGCCGTTAAGGAGCATAACCGCAGAAAATAAAAAGAACTGCCAGCCGAACGAACGGTGCAGTTCCTCATATTGCCGATTATAAAAATTTAACAGCGAGCGTTTTGCCGCCTCTTTCAGCGATGTTATTTTGATTTCGTTTAATGCCGCAAGGACGATGGGAAAAATTACTTTGTCTATGGCGGCCTTACTCTTACCCTTGAAATACTCATTCTTCACCGCCATTCTGATTTTCGTTTCCGCTTCTTCCAAGGCTATCGCTTGTAGGTTTAACGGTCTGTTTGAGATTATCATTTACATAGTCCTCAAATGCCTTTTCGCTGTCTATCTGCTGTTGCTGGCGTTCGGCAGCTATATCGTTTGCCATACGCTCGATTTCGAATTCAGACAAATCAGGCCAACGCTTGCGCAAATAATCTTTAAGCGGCAGCGTGCCCGCATTGTAATCTGCCATAAGCTCCTGGTTGTCCCTCGAACTGTTTGCAACGGCACGCCCCCATTCGATTTTTATTTCGCCGTCAAGGCCGTAAAAATATGCAACGTCTGCAAGCATATCGTTTATCGCTATATTGGCCAGCCGTCTCTTGTTATTGACAGACTTTTCCGTCGTGTCCTGCTCGCTGACGACTTCTGTCGCGGTTTTGCTGTTGTTATAGGTCAGGTGATTGGCAAGCGTAGACGACGACAGTCCCACTTTTGACGCGAGCAGTTCGAGTTCGGCGTCGCGTATGTACTTATGCGCCTCGCCGCGCAGGTCGGGTTGAATAAACTGCGGCTTCATCAGGTCGCCGTTGATATTGTTATCCGGTACCTGCGTGAAAAAATCATCGTCCAGCGGTGACGGCGTCCAATCCAACGCCTGCTGGAATGTCACACCGTCAGAGAGTGTGCCTGGCTGATTTACGGTAACTTTTTGCATTTGCTTAGGTATGAGCGCCCTGCTCTTACCCATATACTGGTCAACCTGCGATTGCGTAAAGTTGTAATCGATTGAATACAGGACGTCGAGGGCGGTATGCAGCGTGCTGTCGCTGTATCCGGGCAGGTCTTTAAGAGCAACCGCAACGGACTTGTTTCGGACGTTGTAAAGCCCGATTGAACGCAACTTTTTAGGCAACCGATACCATTTTGACGGAGCAATCGAACCGTAACAGCTTTCCCACTGCGTAATGACTTTCGGCGGGATATCGGGGAGCGCGTCGGTGCCCCAGGTCGGCGCCGTTACAAGCGTGCCGGGCGCGATATCGACTTTGTAATAGCCTTTGCCTTTAAGCAAAATACGATGCTCGCGCACATAGTAAGTTGAATCGCCCGCAACAAATCTGTTGAAAATCGTCGCTTCCGTAATCTTTTTGCTTCGGCCGATTTGGAATATCACTCTGTCTATCGGATATACGCTCGGATAAAGCTCGCCGTTTACAGGCGTAAGGCATAAAATCGCGTTGCCGCCTGCATTGGCAAAGAAAAACATTTTATTGAATATATCGTTCAAATCATCGCTGTCCCATTGCTCTATAAATTCTTTCAGTTCCGGGTTGGAAGAAGTAAACCTGTACCCGCCTGACATACACTCTTTTGTGAATATATCGCAAACGGTATACCCCATTCCCGTTGAGAAAAAGTCATACCTGTGCAATTGCGGAACATACCCCTGCGCCCAGTCAAGCCATTGCCGTATAAACGCGGTGTAATATGTTTTATATCCTTCGGGAATAAACGAAAGAAATGTAGAGTTGTTCACAATGTTTTGCATACTTTGCCAGCGTGCACGAAACATCGGTGCGAACAACTTTCGCGCTGACCCGCCACACAGCGCCTGATAACTCTGTGCCACATTTGCCTCCTTTTACGCAATCGGCGCGTCGTAATACATTTTGGTTGCGTATTCCAAACTGTCAATCGTATCGTCGCGCTGATTCTTTTTTATTGTGTTTGTCTTTTCGTCGAAAACGTAATTCTCCATATCCTCGATTAGCTGCATAGTGTTTACCTCATTGTCGATATGAAAAAAGAGTACGCCCTCCGAGAGCATACTCCTTACGCGCTTAATGTCGCCCATTATATTCTTTTTGGTCACGAGAAAACATTCCTCGCCGGTGTCCTGCATAAACTGTAACCTTAGCATTTGCCCGCCTTCTGCGCACTCGAATATCCACCGCCGCCGCACCCGTTGCAAAAACGGGAAGTGTGTCAGCAGTCTGTTCAGGAAGCCTGCAAGCGCTCTCGATTGTTCGCTCGGCGATTGTTGCCCGACTTTCAGCGGGTCATTCTCAAAGCAATCGAGCACAACTGCTTTGCCGCTGAACATTACGGCAAGCGGCGTAACGCACGTGCTGTCGTTGGCCGTGCCTTCGTCGAGGCCGAGAATAAGTTCGGCGACGCGGTCGCCTGTGTTGAAAAGCTGATAAATGCTTATTAGGTGCACTTCGCGTTTTAATTGCGGGTAGACCATACCTTTGAAGAGCACAGCCTCGCCCAGGTACCAATACCGATAGTATTCGGGGTCGTTCTTTTTGAACTTCTCTATCTGCTCTATCGCTTTCGGCATTAGCAAATCTCTGATATCTTCCCACGTTGCATATATCCGCGTGGCGCCGTTTTTTATCTTATCCCCGAAGAATTTGTAAACCCAGTGGCTTTTCAGCATTGGCGGGTTATAAGCATAGACTATCTTTGCGTGCGGAAGCATAAACCTGTATGCGGTACTCTCCCACGCCGTTATGTGATTCTGGTGCTTGACTTCGTCTGCCTCGTCAAGTATACACAGGGCAAGCGTTTTGAATTGCGGTGAAAAACCCTTTGTTGCCGTGAGGTCATCATCCGTTTTGCCGTTTATGCCGTCAAAATAGCAGATGGCGCCTGTCTCTTTGCAGATGATTTTATACGGCGAGAGCTTGAATATAAACAAGTCCTCAATTCCCATCATCTGGATGGTTGAAACCATCGACGAGAATATTGTTGAGCCGATATCGGTTTTTTCTGCCCTGCAATACCAGATATTGTTGTGCTTGTCCTGCAACATAAGGCTTACGGCATAAACCTCGTTTGAGGTTGTCTTTGCAGTGGTTCTGCCGCTCGGTTCAACCACTTCCGATATAGTCGTGTCAAACAGCGGAGCATATTGTTTAGGTACTCTGACCATCTTTGCCTCCGCTGCAATCTTCTATGCTGATATTGAGCATAACGCCGTTGCCGTTTTTCACGGGTTCATCCGCTTTGCCGCCGAACACTTCCGATAGAATCTTCAATGCTCCCATCTTGTCGCGTAACGGCGCTTTTTTAATGTCTTCGGTTGCGGTGTCAAGTATCTTTCCGATGAGGCTTTGCGCCTTATCTTTTTGGTCATTCAGATACTCAATCATAGATAGCGTATTTTGCTCTTTTTGTTGCCGCAACCGCTCGCCACCTTCTGTCGTGTTCAATATCTTCGATATTGCCTGCCGCGAAACGCCGTACTTCTCTGCAAGCTGTTGCTGGCTTATTTTACCGTCACCGTTGACATACTCAGCGATTATGCGTTTTCGCTGACGGTCTGTGAGTTTCGGCATATAATCGCCTCCTTGTTTTTGAATATGAAAAAGCGCCTCGGCTTTCGCCTTGGCGCTATGTGAGTTCTTTTATTTACTTTTTCTTGGGTAACGGGTCACCCCATATGTTTTTTCCTTCGGAGAAAAGTTTTTTGGCCTGCCTTATTGTAACCGGGTTAGAAGTTTCTTTATCGTCAAGGTCTAATTCATTCTCCCAACCCAAATAAATCTCGTTCGCTTTTTCGAGCTTGCTCTTTCCTGCGCCATCCGTAAATTTACCATTATCGTCGCGCGGGTGCTTGCTCTCTTCCCACTCTTTTGCCACTTGCCTTATTTCTCCCAAAGAATAAGGCTACCTGTATTTTACCACGGGTTTCCCCCGAGTCAATAGGTAGCCTTTTATTTCACGCTACCATTATAACACAGGAATAAGGGTAAATTGTCGCAACTTTTGCGACTTTTAAAAAAGTTCAAACTCTTTTGCCCACATATAGGCCGTTTCAAGGATATCGACAAGCCAACGATAATATGTGCTACGGTCGAGAGAAAGGTCAAGTTCTATTTGCCACCGCGGCTTGCGCTCTATGTACTTCTTTAAAATCAGCTTGTCCTTTTGCTCCCAGCGGTATTTATCGAGGGTCTTTTCAAAGACAAGGCACCACTTCCATAAGCGCTCTTCTTTGCTTATGGCGGTTATTACGGAGCGTTCGACAGCGTTACCCGAAGAGGACTGAACGCGCTCGTGTGAGTAGTCTATGGCAAAGCCCGATAACGCCGAAGAGGCGACATACTCTGCCGCCTGCTCCCGGTTTGATTTGTAGTTAAAAAATTCGCGTTCAATCTGCCGCCGCTCCTGTTTGGTCATATGGCGTTTACTCCTTTATTTTAGTAATTTGCGGAAGCGGAGCTCCTTGCCTGTAAATTACTACATTTACAGGCAACTTTTTTACCTCATCTATATCAACAGAACCATCTTCCACAAATAAGATAGGCAACTTACTTTCGTATATACGGCTATTCCACGCCTCTATCGCACCAATTTTACCTTTCGTTGAGTATGAATCAATAGTCGCTCCACACTCGCATTTAATTATAAACCGTGGTATCATTCCGCTTGACTCGTCTACTTTTGGTAATCTCCCGCAAAATGGACACCGCTTTAATTCATAATCAGACATCATTCTTCCCCTCCTTGCAGTTCTTTCAGCCGTGCTTCGGCGGCTTCACGAGAAAACTCACACTCTTTTACATTATACCAACTCTCGCTATTTGCAGAGCATACATATAATTCTCCGTCTTTCTCTTTTCTAAAACCACACGCTATATCTTCCACCATTTCTGCTGGATATTGAAAAAACCTGTAAAATATATCGTCGCACTCACAAGGCGGCTCTATCGCCTTTTCCAGCCTCTCGCGCAGGGCGGCGTTTTCGGCTTTTAATCGTTTTATATAAACTACCATTTCCCTTAAAACTTCGTCTGAACACCAATCAAAATTATATTTTTCCGCAGGACAATCTTTGCAATGCGTTCCGTTTACGTAATCACCGCAACAACATTCAAAAGCCTTTAATATTTCTTCGTCAGTCATCTTGCCCTTCCTCTTATCCAACATAAATGACGATAGCCTTCACAAATGCTGTTTCTGCAACAATCTTTGCGACTTCAGCATCGAACTCTTCGTCCGAAAGGTTTTCATATTGTTCGTCGTTTGCCATATCGTCGCGGAGTACGTCCTCGAAGTCGTCTCTGTCAAGCCATTGGTTTCCGTAAATCGTAATTTCTGTAAGAGACGCAAAGCCTGCGTCTACGCTTTCATAGCCGTAATCTCCTCTCCATGCCTCTTCCCCCGCAAAAATGAGAAGAGGAGCTTCGGGGTTCTCTACTATGAGTTTTTTTAGGTCGGTACAGTCCTTTTGCGTCATGAAGACCATGAGTTCTTTCTTGTCTTTCGAAATGGTTTTAATCATCTTCCCTTTCCTCCGCGAGTTCTTTTTCGGCTTGCCTCAATGCAATATTAAAGTTAAAGCACCGAATATCGGAATATCTTTCTTGCCATATTTTAACGGCAAGTTTATAAAGTTTTAGTTCATTTTCCGCAACTTGCGCGCGGTGTTTATATTCCTTGACAACCTCGTCCTGCTCGTGTATGTACTCCACTTTTGACCGCAGCTCGTCTTTCAGTTCTTTGCGCTCTTTTACGATTTTCTCAACTTCCTCTCCGCTGTAAAGCTGTTTAATTGAGCCGTCTTTTCCAGCAAAAATGCGGTGTTCTTTTAAGTCTCCAATCCCTGCCGCGATAAGCGCGTCGGCAAAATATGGAATCACCGCCTGCACAACGATGTCATTGAATATTTCACAAAGTTCTTGAGGCAATTCAATCTCTTTGCCGTCGTTGGTTGTATATACGGGAGTAACCACCCATTCTTCAGTAAAGTTTTTATTTAAGATGCCAACAATCTTCTTTTTCAGCTCTTCGTTAGTCATTTCTCTATCACCTCGATTATTGCGTTGTAGTAAACATAACGCTTGCCGTCGAGGTCAAACATTATAGAGCCATTCTCGTTGTCATCTATATCAATTAACCCTTCGTATGTAGCCAAAAGCTCACCATTAAGCGTATAAATGTTTACAATACGATCCAGCCCGCCTGCAATATCCGATTGACAAGATTTGCAGCTACGCTGAGTTGAAGCACACCCCGCTAAAGCAAGTATTCCAACAGTAAGTACAATCATTAAAACAAACTTTTTAAATTTCATCTCAACGCTTCTCCTTAATTTTAAAAAAATATATGCCAAAGGGCTTTAAGCGTTCTGCACCATTTGCCTTTTTTGTATTCCCAACCGTCAATATAAACCTTACCGTTAATTGTAGTGACGTTACGCCCAGTAGCAGGGCATGGCGGCAATTCATTGCCATTTATAAAAACCCTGTTACCAACTACAACAACTCTTCCCAAAGATGTTTCTGATTCTGAATAGTTCATTAAATCCCTCTCTAAAACGGCAAATCTTCGTCCTGAATATTGGGCGTTGCCATATCGTCATTTATTTTCTCGCGAGAGAGGTATTCCTCGCCGCTTGCCTCTTCTTCCACCACATATCCTTGCTTGCGGGCCTTGACCCGCTTACGGTATTTTTCGGGGCTTTCAAATACTAATGGCTGCGGGAATACCGTTGTAACCATTATGTAGTACGCATCCTCGGGGCGCTTGGCCTCACGATATTTATCTTCGCGGAGTTTGCCGGTAACAAGAACGATGTCGCTGTCCGCCAAATGCTGGGCGTAGTTTGCGATCCTGCCATAGCAGCAGCAAGTGATAAACTGCTTTATCTTATTGCCCGACGTTTCACTGACGATAAAATCATAGGCTATACGGAACTTCACCAAATCTGTCTGCTTCTTACCTACTTTGCCGACGACCTCAAGCCTCGAAATCCTCCCGCTGGCAAGCACCTGAAATTCACCGCTTGCTCTTTTTTGTAGAATCAACGCCATTGCTTGCCTCATCAAACAACGTATTTTCAAAATAGCGGCACTTTGTATAATCGTGATTGCACCTATCTTTGCAACTCTTCTTTTTACAGAAGTGACAGCATTTGTCGGTATCTTTGCAGGTGTTTTGGATTAGACATCTCATTTGTTTATCCTTCTTATATCCATTTTACTATCGTGTCGCCGGTGTAACCTTTCTGCCACACGAACCAAGCAAAAGCAGTAGCACTCCCACCGCCAGCCTTCATCCTTTCAAATTCACCGTTCTTAGCGCACATAATTCTTTCGCTGAATACATACACTTTGTGGGGCGGAGTTTTAGAGAATATCTCGTTATATCGCGCCTTGCCCTCTAAAAAAGTGAGCTTAAGAAACATATACAAACGACAATTCTCATTAGGCAAAAGTTCGAGTCCTTTAAGAACAAACTGCTTGGCTAACTTGTATGGCGGGTTCGTGAGGATATCGAAGTCTACCCCCCCCCCCCATACTAATTGCAGATCAGCCTTAGTAATCGATAAAAAATCTCTTATCATTTCAAGCGGATAGCCTCGCTGTTTGATATCTGACGAACAAACTTCGTACCCAAAATCTTTAAGCCTCCTACTTAAATGTCCCGCTCCTGCGGCACATTCCCAAATATGCCTATGCGGCCGCTCAACAAGCAACAACTCATCTATTGCACGAGAGTCGGTGGCGTAAAAATCGTCTGCCTCGCGCTCCTTATCGGTGTGATTGCTTGCGCCGAGTGTTTTCCAAATTGAATTACCATTACCCGTCCAATCTTTATGTAAATTCTCACTCATACCTCATCACCCCAGCAGTCCCAGCCTTCGACCTGTTCTCTTGCGAAAAGTTCAATAGAGTGCATACCCCCCCCCAGCAATGTTTTTATTCTGTCGCGCGCCTCTGGCGGCTTGCTTGAATGTTTTGTAAGCGGTGCAAAAATTAACTGACTGACAGAATTATTTTCTCTGTGCGGTTTACCTTTTGTTGCGAGCAGACAGCACTCCGTATTGCCCCTTGTCCAACGACCGAGCCCGAAAAAACAAGCCTTATGTAAAATATCCTGAACTGTTGCTATTGTAAAATTATTGAGCTTTACGCTACGATTCAGCTTTACCCATTGAAAGGCTATCGTTTTATATTTAAAACCCCACGCGGCGATTACTTTCAATGCCTCTTGCATTTGCGGATAGGTCGCCCACATAAATAAGGTGCAATCTTTCGCCTCAACGTTTGCAGGAAGCCTCACAGCCTGCACACCGACGGGCGTATCAATCATAAACGAGACCGCCTCAACGTGTCCGTCGTCATCATATTCTTGAAGTATCTTTCGGGCGCCGTGCTTCACAAGCTGCCCCTGTATCTGGCCCAGGGTGGTGAATATGTCCACCTTCGTCGTGTAATTAAGTAAAGGCATATTAGTTCTCCTCCCCTTAAATGAATTGATAAACTGTCTTCTTTACCAGTGTGTCTGTCAGTTTATCAAGCTCACTGAGTTTTATCCAAAAGTGCTCGGTATTACTAAGTTCGTAGTAACTTGCCGAGCTATCCAACGTGGGGTAATCCCTTTGACAAGCCTCTTTTTCTTCCGTTGTGTACTTTTCACACCTGTTAATATCAGCCTTTTTCCATTCTGAATCCCCATACCGACGAACATATCGCCTGTTTGCATTATCCCAAACAAAAGGACAATGTTTTATGTAAAAGGGATGCCCTGTACTGCAATGAATCCCGTTGTGCCCCATAGCCTTTAATAATCATTTCATTGCGCATAGTTTTCATTACCGCTGTTACTGTTCGCCACCTTAATTTATGTGTAAAAACCATATCGCCAACATTGATTTGCTCTATCGGTTTATATCCGTCATTTGCAGTCAATACAAGAGTTCCCTCCTCAAAGCAATCTGGCGAGAACCACGCTATGCCGACGGGCCTGCCGCCCGTGACCTTTTCGGGGTCTATGGCGAACACGTCTTCGCGGAAATGCTCCGTGTACGGGTGATTGACCGTATGCATTGCTATGGCGTTCTCGTCGTGATTGACCGCTATGTCTACGGGCGCACCGAGGGCAAGCTCGATTCCTACGCTTGCTCCGCCGCCGCCCGCAAAGTTGTCTATGATAAGCTCACGGAATAAGTTGTCTCTGTACGTTTTCATTACTCTTCTCCCTCAAACGGCAGCCGCTTGTAGCCTTTGCCGTCGTTAAAATTCTGTAATATTTGTCTGCTTTGTGATTCCGAAACTGTCTCCTGTTATTTCAAACTTGCGTGTTGACATCTCCATTATTCGCTCAACTGTTTTACGCAAAATTCCACGTTTTGTAATAAGCTCCTCAAGCGAATAATTTGAAGTGAATATTGTCGGCTTGCGTTTCTCGTATCTGCCGTCGATAAGCTGGAATAGTTTTTCCTGTGCAAAACTCACAGCCGCCCCGCGCCTTGCTGTATAATCTTCCGAACCAATATCGTCGAGAATAACCACATCAGCGTATATGTACTCATTCAGTACCGCCGCCTCATTCCCTCGCTGAGAATACGCCTCTTTTATGTCAGTAAGAATATCGCTCACTTTGGCGAACTTAACTTCCACACCCATATCGAGGAGCATATTCCCGACACAGGCGGCTATGTAGGTTTTCCCTACTCCCGATTTGCCGAAATAATAAATTCCATACCCTTTCGGCATAATGTTTTCTATATTCCCCGCATACTGCAATGACCTCGTATATGCCTCTCGATTCCCGTTCGTTATGCCGAAACTGTTGAATGAAGCCTCAGCAAGCCGTCCCTCTATTCCGCTATTGACTCTGTACCTCTCAATCATCGTATCGTCTTTTTCGCGCTTATCCTCATCCAACTCGTGCTGACACGCTATCGGAAACCAGCTGTCGGTATAGTCGTAATACCACATTTTCGGCGTACCGCACTTCCTGCAAACTGCAACGCCATCCGAATTGAGCCTGCACCCTCTCGTTATTAGGTCTTTGGCAAGCTCTTCCTTGCCGTAGCGTTTAAAGCCAAAGCGCTCAAAATCTGAAACCATAGGAATTTACCTCTTTGCTAATCGTAGTGTATCTTGTCAAGTCCGCTTATGTCGAAGTCGGGGTCTGTGGTGTCGACCAAGGGCTTTCGCTTATCCCTCGTGCCCCCGCCGCTATCGTCCCAATCATCATAAGCTCCGTCAAGTATCTTTTCGTAATGGTCTATAAAGAATGAAATTGCTTTCTGCTTTTGAAGAAAAGTAGATTGCTCCACTTTCTCCGACAGTTTTGCCCAATCAATCTCTGCCATCTTGCCCCCACGATAATTACCTATCGCATTTGCCGAAACTCCCCAACGCTCTAAAAACCGTTGTAATGGAGAAACGGTACTCTCGCGCGTGCGCGCGCCCGGAGAGAGAGAATTATTTATATTAAATTCTATTCTATTATCTTTATTCCCCGAGCTTTCGCCGAGCGTTCCCCGAATATTCCCCGAGCTTTCGCCGAAAGGTTGCCGAGAGGATATACCTCCCCCCTCCCCCACGGACGGTGGCGGCGGCAACTTCGATTTTGACGGTTTATCAACTTTTTGGTAATCGGTCCAGTTTAATAAGCAATAGTACTCTCTGCCATCAACTTGGTAGAACTGCGTGGAGGTGTGAAGCGCTATCTCTGATAGGGCTTTTTGCACCTCGGCGACTCGTCTCGTTTCGTCGTGGGGGAAAGTTATATTCTTTATGTACGCTGCACCCGCAATACCGCGCCCTTCGTCATCTGCGTGGCTAATAAGACTGATAAACAGTATTTTTGCGAGGTCTGAAAGTTCGGCGAAAGAGAACGATTCCCAGATATGAGGGTCAACCATTCGCTTCCTTGCCAATGTTAATTTACCTCCTTATGGCAATGCGCTTATCATCACCTTGACTTTCGGCTCTTTTGCATACCTCTTTATGACGGTAAGCTCGATCACCTGGATGTCGTCCCTGTAGGCAACATTATTGAGCGAGTCGCAGATGATTTTTGCTATATTGTCTGCGTCGGGCTTTTTTGCGGGCACGATCGTACCCGCAATAGCCGCTGCCGCACGCTTTTTGGAAAATGACTTCGGGATAGAAAAATACGCCTCTATCCGCATACTCACAGGCTTGTCGAACAGTTCATAATCTGCTGGTTTATTCAGCTTAAACAACAGTCGCACCATGTTTTCATAGTCGACGTCGGCGTCAACTTTAATTGCTTGCGCGTAACCATTGATCGTTGAGAACCTCGGCCTGTGTTTGCCTATCGGAGCACCCTCTATCTCAAACTCCATTTTTAGCCCTCTGCGTCGTCTGTGTCGGCAAAGAAGTCAAACTCACCCTGTTCCTCGGGCGTAGGCTGAACTTCCTCTGACGAGCTTGTTTCCGTCGCCTGTGAAGGCTCTGCGAACGCCTCCTCATCGTACTCGACGTATTCGGGCTCCCCGTTCTCCTTTATGACCGCATTGTCGCGTATAAATGCGTCCTGCATTTCGATAGACATAACTCCCCACTGGGATATGAGATGACGTATCAGCGTCTTAAACGCCATTTCATCAAAGTTTTGGTACCAGTATGAGCTGTATTTATAGCGTTCGTTATCAGGAATCTTGTCATTAATGAAGTCCTCATACTTCTTCGCGGAGAACGCTGGAGAATATGTATCGGCATGTTTTATCATTTTTGCCTTAGTCCAGTACACCTGCTTGCGGAAACCGTTTATAAGCTCAAAATATGCCAAGTAGCCTATTGTAGGCAGCGCGTCGCGCTCGTCGTCGTTCTCGATGAACTCGAAAACCTGTTTACCGGTGTGCTTATCCCTGCCCTTATATTCGCCTTCTTTGATTTCAAGCACGTCGATATCGCGATACTGGCCCGAGCGCATAGCGAGCTGTTTATAGCCCTTTGCGCCGAGAACAAACTGCGCGTTGGTCTCTATAACGTTGCCCTTCCTATCTTTTTTATCGAATGGAACAAGATAGTACTGCCCGAGCTGAGGCGACGGTGACAAGCCAAGCGATTCACCGAGAAGTGCACCGGAAAGGATAGACTTCTGCGTACACTTTTGCAGCGTGGGGTTTGTACTTACCGCCGAGATAATACTGGCAGTGAAACGCTGTGCGTTTTTGCCGAGCGCCTGCGACACGAGGTGTTTAATCTGGTCTTGATTCATGAACACCGAGAACTTCGGCTGCTTGTTTGAAAGCGACCTTTGATTTGTTGCTGCTACTGCGTTACTCATGATTATTCCTCCTTAAATAGCTGAAAATTTGATTTTGTTTTCTCTTAAGAACCGCTGCAATGCCTTGAGCTGCTCGACGGTGCCTTCTACCTGAAACCTGACTACCTGCATTTTGGGTGAAGGCGCGATTGCTTCTGACTGCTCTATCATCGGCGTTTCCTGAGCCGCTTTTGCCGCCTCTGCTGCGGCCTGTTCCTGCTTCGCTTTCATTTCCGCTATGCGGGCGCGCTCTGCTTTGAGCCTTGAGTCCTCCATAAGAGCGGCAGACAGATCGAGTGTACGGAAGTAGAACGCCTTGACAAGCTCCTCGTCCTCAGACTGCAACGCTTCTATAGCTATAAGAGCATTGCGTGCATTCTCGAATACAGTGTCAATGTCGGCCTTTACAGACTTCATTGTTGTTGAAGCATTCAGCCACTTAGGGTTATATATGCGCTCATAGGAAATGAGCCCCGAGAAGTCTCCGACGGTTGCTTTGAAGTACTCGATGATTTCGCTCTGCTTTTCCTGCTGCTTGCGTTCCTCGAACGCCTTGACCTGCACATCTATTTCCGCGGCGGCGCTCTTAACTTTTTGCAGTACTTCGTCCACCTCGCTCTTGAATTTCTCGTACGGAGCGTTATAGACTTTGCCGATCCTTATACGCTCGTCGTTGAGTGCCTTGCAGAACGCATTGAGCTGCGCCCTGTCTGCTTTTGCCGTGGCAATCTGAGAGTCGTCGTAGGTAACACCCTTATACTGTTCAAGCGTCGCCTCAACCCTTGCGAGCAACTCCGTGTTATTCCATGCGATCATCTTAGGAATGAGCTCCTCGACGGGACTTTTCAGAATGAGTGCTAAATCGTTTGCCATAAATTTATCCTCCATGAAATTTAATTATTTTAATCTTTGTAAAGCGGGGGCAAAATCAGCGGCGGTCTTTCCTTCCGCTCAACATAGCCCCAAAATTCCTTTTCCTTCATGTACAGATACTTCATATCCTCCATAAGCGCTCTGCGCAGAAACGGATAATGCCTTGTGATAAGCTCCGTCTGTTCATTCCTGCCGGTTTGCTTGATTTGCACTTTGAGCCATGCAAAAGTCCAGCCGAGCGTAACGAAGTAATGCAATACCTGTGCGTAGTAGTATTCGGGAACATGCCCGTCCCACTTCTGAAGTGCGGTACCGGAGTGTATCTCTGTGGTTTTAATTTCAAGAAAGCCCTGAGCCCTTGTCCCTTTTTCTGTCAGTTCCGCGTCAAGCGACGCGAACATAAAACCTCTGCGGTATACCGTGCGCTTGTCCTGTTTGACCTTGTACTGAGGGAAATCGAGCGCAAACAGCTTTACAAGCATATCCTCGGCATTTTTACCGTACTGAACCTGCGATTTATCTGAAATGTCCTCAGCCTCGCGGCGCCCCGTTTTCTCTTCCCACACTTCTATGTTTGACTTGAACGGCGAGAGCCCGAGAATTGCCGCTGCGTCAGAACCGCCTATACCGGTCCTGCGGAAAGCTAACCATTCGGGTGAGCCGTGAATCAACTTAATTTTTTCAAGTGCCATAAAATTGTCCTCAAGGCTTAATTTTGCCCTCTTTCGCAGTCTCTTTCTTTGCCTCGGCTTCCAGGTACTCAATGTCCCTCTCGGCCTCAGTTATCGTCGCATACACCGCGTTGAGCTCCTTTAATATCCTGCAAGGTCAAGGGAAATAGTGATAAAACACAAAATTGACATTACTACAGCAGCTACATACAATGCAACTACGCTAATGCTATTATGGTCCTTTCCCTTAATCGCAAGTATAATCGTAATTAGCGTTATGACCAGAATAATCGGGAGGAATGCTGCAGTCGCCAAACAAAATATTTCGCTTAATGTCATATCTTTCTCCTCGCCCCTATCGCCACGCTGGCGGCGAAGCTCGTCCAGAACTGGCACCACCAGGCGCTTAATTTGCCGTCAAACATGGCCGCCAATCTCTCGTCTATGCTTGCCGCCTCAAACTGCTCAATCGTCATGCTATCGGTCTGCTGACCGAAATTGTGCGCGTTCATGAGGCGTTCCTCTTGAAGAAGTCCGCGAAGGTCGTGTTGCCGAACTGGCCCTTCGTCTTTTCGATTATCTCGGCTATCGTGTAGCTCTTCTTCTTTTCGCGTAAGCCGTCAATGAACTGCTGCGTGCCTTGGCGGCATGCGCCGGTGATTATCCTGTAGCAGACAACAGCTTCGTCGAACGAAAGAACGCTGTCGAGCTTTAACTTTGCGTACCGTTCAGCACCGCGGTCTTTGCTCTTCTTGAATTCGATATCGAGCACACCCTCCTTGAACGATGAGCAATGCGCATAGAGCTCTCCGTCGCAGACTACGTTTTTGCCTTTGATTTTGCCTACATAGAACACATACTTGCCGATTTTTTTGACGGCCTTTATGTGGGTTAAAATATTGTCACAGTATATGTATTTGTCGGTATGGTCGCCATTTTTGAGTGGGCATACCTTTTTTAATTCTTTGTCCTTATTTTTTATCTGAGTGCCTTCGAGGTCGAGCGAGCCGCCGACTGTCAGGCCCTCGGGCAAGCTCGTTATCGGGGTGTTCCTGAGGTAGAGCCAGCCGCCGACTGTCAAGCCCTCGGGCAAGCTCGTTATCGGGGTGTTCCTGAGGTCGAGCGAGCCGCCGACTGTCAGGCCCTCGGGCAAGCTCGTTATCTGAGTGCCTTTGAGGTCGAGCGAGCCGCCGACTGTCAAGCCCTCGGGCAAGCTCGTTATCGG
>ERZ1643247.776-NODE-776-length-35154-cov-6.857261_pt1 | contig 35154 bp, 34 predicted proteins | sample MGYA00579264_ERZ1643247 | MGnify/ENA primary metagenome ERZ1643247 (study PRJEB29033, sample SAMEA4952262) | chicken gut metagenome | biome: Broiler Chicken; feature: Gastrointestinal Tract; material: Caecum | place: Ireland | collected 2018 | study: Broiler... | reverse complement strand
CGGCAAGAGCTGCCGGAAGGGGCCGGAAAAGGATGCACCGGAACCCGCACCGCGGCAATGCGGCCGGGAAAGCCGATGCCGCGCAAAGACACGACAACCCACCCCGAAACCCACCGAACCGAGACAGGTGCGCCGCCGAGGCAGTCGCTTCGAGCGGCGGAGATCCGCCCCGTCGGCCGCCGCCGGAAGCGGACGCGCATCGCCCCGCCCGAAGGCCGGAAGAGAACCCTGCGGCCGGCTAAAAGAACCGCACTCCTTTGATTTTCCGGCGTCCGCCGTTCGTCGCCTCGCATTCGACGATACCCGTTACGACATCGGGCGCATCGTGCCAGCGGTTCGCGCGGAACTTCCGGCGATAGGTCGTCAGATGGGCATAAAGCTCGGGCCACCGCTGCTGCCACCCGCGCGGAAAGCGGACCAGATGCAGCACCGTGGCCGAATTGGAGAGGATGCGGGCCTCCTTGTTGGCCGACTGGTGGAACCACCCGATGCGCACGGAGGGCGCGAGCCGCTGCAAGGCGCGGGCGAATCCGCGGCCTCCGTTGTTGCTCTCGACCGTCGCCTGCCGCGTGTCCGACGCGCGGAGCATGTCTGCCACGAGCCCCTCGGTCAGCTCCATCGGCTCGCGCGTGTAGACCGCATCGGTGATGTAGACCGCACCGTCGGCGTCGACGGCATAGCACAGCGAACAGAGGTAGTCGTCGCCCGTGTCGGCCGTATCGGTGTAGTTGCCCCGGCGCACGATGTCGCGGGGAAGCGCATCGTACTCGGCGAACTGGAGCCCGTAGAGCAGCCCTTCGCGGGCCGAGGGGCGGCCCTGATACATGCACTCGAATTGCAGCGGATCGAGCCGCCGCTTGGCATCGAGCAGTGCGGCGCTGTGCTGCTCGGGCCACAGGGCGGCACCCGCCGGACGAGGGTCGATCTCGGTGGGCGGCGAAGCCTTGAGCGCTTCGAAATTGAGGTGCAGCCAGCAGTCGCCGCCGAGTTCGTCCAGCTGGCGCCACGCGCGCAGTCCGACGAACCGCTCGCGGCGCATGAGCGTGCCGATCAGATCCTCGTCGTGCCAGCGCGTGAAGACGATCAGCTCGCGCGAGGCGTTGTGCATGCGGGTTCGGACCACCGACGTGTACCACTCCCAGCAGTTCTCGCGCACGAGCGGCGAGTGGGCCTCCAGAGCGTCCTTGTAGAGGTCGTCGAGTATGAAACAGTCTACGCGATTGCCCGTGAGCGAACCCTCGCGGCCCACGGAGAGAATGCCCCCGCGCCGGCCCACGATCTCGGCCTCGTCGGCCGTGCGGATGCAGCCGGGCGGCTTGGCACCCCGCTTGAGGGTCGTTTCGGGAAAGAACGCGGCATATTCGGCCGAGTCGACAATGCGCTGCACGCGGCGGTTGAACCGGGAGGCCAATGCTGCGGAATAGGAGGCGACAGCCACCCGCAGATCGGGGTCGAGCCCCAGCAGATAGGCCGGCAGGAGGGTCGAGGCGCCGACGCTCTTGCCGTGCTGCGGGGGCATCGTGATGACCAGACGGCGGATGCGCCCCGCGGCGAAGGCTTCGAGCACGCGGTAGTAGGCGCGGTGGAAAGGCTGCAATTCGAGAAAAGGATAGACGCCGAGCGCAAAATCGGCGAAAGCGGGTACGGAAAGAGACATAAAGCGGTATTTAACAATGGAACACGATGCGAAAGAGACTGTCCGACAAGTTCCGGACAGCCCTTTTGTACTTGCGCTGTTCGAGAGCTTTCCCGAACAGGCAAATCTCAAGGGGGGGGGCGAAAAACTCGTCGGACAGCCTCTCGGCGCCTGCCCCGGTACACGGCGGCGCGACAGGAAGGACCGGCGGAAACAGGCTCTCCGACGGGCAGCGCCGTGCCCCGGTCGGGTCGGGAGCGGAGAGCCGCCCCGCATCGCAGCGCACAGACGCAACAAACGCACAGGCGCGCAGGCGGAAATGCGCGCAGGCGGGATTCGGGCCACCGAAAGACGTCCGTCCTGCGGATAACGTCCGGCAGCGATGTGTTGCGGCGGGAAGGTCCGCCGGAAGCCGCGGCCGGCAAACGGCGCCGCACAACCCCATCCGCACCGGGACGCATGACGCGGGGGACGAATGCGGGGGAGGGGAGCTGAACCGCACGGCGGCTCCCGGCATCGGCGGCGGCCCGCACGCCCCCACCGCGCTGCGCACGACGACCGTCGGCATTACCGACCGCCGCGGAGACACTTGACCGCCGCGGAGCTGCCCGCCCTCTGCGGAGACGCCGGCACGATGCGGGAAAAGCGCGGCACCTGCGGGCGACCGCCCCGAACGGCCGAAAAAGCGGCCGGACGACCGGATCCGGTTACTTGCGATGCAGTTTTGAGCCGGACGAACGGCAAGCCGTCCGCAACCGCCCGCCGACCGGGGCTGTCTAACGAATCTTAGACACCTTTTTTAATCGTACTGCTTTCGAGAACTTTTTCGGATATGCAATTCTCAGAGGGTTGAAAAAACTTGTCAGACATCCCCTTCGGCCTGTCGTTTCGGGTGTCGGGAAGGCGGTTTTTCAGACCCGACCCGCGTCCGGCCGGCTTTCGGTACTTTATTTATCTACGCGGAATGAACCGCCGATATCGTTTTATCCACCGGTCAGCGCCTCCGTCAGGTCGACGGGTGCGCACGGCTGCAAGCCCTCGGACCTCGGCCGGTGCGGTCCGGATCGAAGAGGGCGGCGGCGCACCGCCGGCATCATCCGGACATTGCGGGAGCCCCGGCGCAGACCGTTCCCGGCGATCAGACGCAGACCGCATAGCTTTTCAGTTCGGCGAAGGAAAAATCGTTGAGAAGCTCGCCGTCGGGTCCTACGGTGTGGAACTCCCACCACACGGGCACCAGATCGGCAATGGGGTGCGACACCCCCTCGGGCGCACGCTCCGTGCGCCGGTAAACGATCAGCGATGCCGTAAGACGGCAATCGACATTCGAATAGGTAAAGGCGATCGACCCCGAAAAATAATCCGAGCATCCGATCCCATCGCACAGGCGGACGGCCGCCTCGCGGTACAGTTCAGGTGATACGGAAAAACACATTGGCTTTAATTTTGTTTTAGGTTAAATAATTTGTGAGCGAAGAATAAAATTATTAACTTTGCCGTTACAAAGATATATTCAATTCATAAACTTTATACAATAAAAGTACAATATTTTAATATCAATAATTCCGATAAAAATTCTATGAACGAACGGGTCAAACTGATACGCAAAAAGTTAGGAATGACGCAAGAGCAGTTGGCTCAACGACTTGGGATCGGCAAAGCGGCACTCTCGATGATCGAAACCGGCAAGACGAGACTCTCGTCGCGCAATCGGAACATAATGGTTCAGGAATTGAATGTAAATCCCGAATGGCTCGAAACGGGACGCGGCGAAATGTTCAATGCCGAGCCCGACCTGACGGCCTACATGCACCGGACGGACAACTCCCTGCCGCTGCAAAGCGTGCCGCTCTACTCGGTCGAAGGTACGGCCGGACTGGTGCCGCTCTTCGCCGAACAGGCCCGCACCAAACCGCTGAATTATATCCATATACCGAATCTGCCGAAGTGCGACGGGGCCATTTACATCGTGGGCGATTCGATGTATCCGCTGCTCAAAAGCGGAGACATCGTCCTCTACAAACAACTCCACGACATAGACAACATCTTTTGGGGCGACATGTACCTGCTGTCGATCGACATCGACGGCGAGGAGTACATCACCGTCAAATACATCCAGAAATCCGACCGCCCCGGGTATGTGAAACTCGTGAGCCAGAATCCCCATCATGCCGACAAAGAGGTGGAAATCGGCCGCATCCGGGCCATCGCACTGGTCAAGGCCAGCATCCGGATGAATTCCATAAGGTAAAATATACGGCCCGTGCCTGCGGCTCCCCTCCGAAAGAGGGAAGCGGGAACGATCGTGCCCGTACCGGATCCTTATCGCTTCCGGGCGGGCCCGCGGCGGTCGCTGAGCGACCGCCGCACGGGGTGAAGACGGTGCGCGAGGGCGCGTTGGCCGACGTGATACTGGCGGCCCTGCAAAAGCCTCATTTGCAGCCGGTGAACTGTCTGGTCTCGGATCTGGTCTACTGCGGCAAGGCCGCGGATGTGGAGACGGTCGTGGTCGACGGCCGGATCGTGGTCGAGAACCGTCGTGCGGTCCATTGCGACCTGCCGACGCTCTTCGCCGGTGCCGCGGCCGCGGTTCGGCGCATCGAGGGGCGATGACCGGGGCGGCGGGCCGCGAAGTTCGGCCGGGGTCGCACGGACCGCGGGGCCGGCGTATGACGGTCGCCGGATGTACTTTGCCGGATGTGCTTTGCCGGATGTGCTTCGTAGGAGGCGGTTCGGCGCATCAGGGGAGCGATGATCGGGGCGGCGGGCCGCGAAGTTCGGCCGGGGTCGCACGGACCGTCGGGGCCGGCGTATGACGGTCGCCGGATGTACTTTGCCGGATGCACTTCGTCGGATGTGCTTCGTAGGAGGCGGTTCGGCGCATCGGGGCGGAGCGATGATCGGGGCGGGTCGTGCGTTGCGCAGTGGAAAAGTGCCCCCGTAACGGATGTCCGGCGAAGAGTTGTCCGCCGGAGTTTTTCGTGATGCGCGGGGAGTTTTACTCTTTCGAATCCGGGGTTTGTTATTATGGCTTTTACGGTTCGGGCGGCTGAACATCTGTCATGCACCGAGACCGTTTTCCCGAGGATGAGAGACCGGGTTTCTCTTCTTTTGCGGCAGGCCGATCCTCTCACGGTTTTTCGTCCGCCGGGGCGGCGGTGCCGAATGCCAGTCGGCAAAGAATGCTTGCAGGGCGCAGTCTGCCGAGAGGGATGTTCCGGTCATTTTCGGACCGCATCGGCTACGACGCACAGGAAGGAACGGTGCGAGCTGCTTCGGACGAATGTGCGGCATTGCCTGCCGGGTAATGCCGGCGGTTCGCCGCCGCCCCCATGCGGCAGCCCGCTCCTCTCTCGGTTTTTCGGCTGTCCGGGGGTGGCAGCCCGCATTTCGCCGCGGGCTCGTGCGTTTCCGCCGCGGTGCCGCACCGCAGGACCTTGCGCGTTCCTTACCGAAGGCAGAAGCGGCCGCAGCCTGCGGAACGCACCCCGCGGACGGGATCTCGGGCGGCGAATAAATCGCGGCCCGCACGGCTCTGAAGAGCCGCAATCCGCGGCCGCATTCCGAACAGACCGGACTCTCTGTCCGGCCGGCAAACGATACCGACGGGACCGCTACGAAACGATTCCGAGAGGCTTTCGAAACGATCGTGCGAAACTCCGAAACAAAACCCGGGCTGCACCGAATCGCCCCGGCACAAACCCGCAACGATTCCGAAGGAACCCGGAAACGTTCACGAAATCCGCCTGCAATGCCTCCGGCGGCAAGAGCGGTTCCTCCCGCGGAACGGCGGCGGAGCATCGTCCCGTCAAACGGCAAAACCGCCCCGTTCGGTCTCCTTTTAATTACATTTTGTCGAAAATTATCGTCCGATGCGAATAATCTTACAATAAATTTCTATATTTGTGTTACTAATTCGAAACCTAAACCAAAAACACAAGCATGGACAAAACCAATGTACAAGAGTTACAGGACGTCGTGATCCGCTTCTCGGGCGACTCGGGCGACGGAATGCAGCTCACGGGTACGCTTTTTTCCGACACATCGGCGCTGCTCGGCAACGGAATATCCACATTCCCCGACTACCCCGCCGAGATCCGCGCACCGCAGGGGACCGTTGCGGGCGTTTCCGGATTCCAAGTTCATTTCGGCGACCACAGAGAGCTCAACCCGGGCGACTACTGCGACGTACTGGTGGCTATGAATCCTGCCGCGCTCAAGGCCAACCGCAAGTGGCTCAAGAAGGGCGCCACGGTGATCCTCGACGGAGATTCGCTGACCGAAGAACATATCAAGAAAGCCGGCTTCACGACCCTCGACCCCATCGCCGAGCTGGGGCTGGAGGAGTATAACGTCGTGGTGCCGAACATCACGACCATGACCAAGGAGGCGCTCGCATCGACCGGTCTGGACAACAAGTCCGTCGTGAAGTGCAAGAATATGTTCGCATTGGGCATCTGCTTCTACCTCTACAACCGCCCCGAGGACCACGCCCGCAAATACCTCGACTCGAAATTCGCCAAGAAGAACCCCGCCGTGGCCGAAGCCAACAAGCTGGCCATCGACGCCGGATACAACTACGCGGCCAACACGCACCAGTTCGCCAACACCTACACCATCGCACCCGCGAAGCTCGAAAAGGGCGTCTACCGTTCGATCAGCGGCAATGTGGCGACCGCATGGGGGCTTTGCGCCGCCGCCGAGAAGGCGGGCCTGCCGCTCTTCTGCGGTTCGTACCCCATCACGCCCGCCACGGTGATCCTCGAAGAGCTGGCCAAGCGCAAGGACCTCGGCGTGAAGACCGTGCAGGCCGAGGACGAGATCGCCGGCATCTGCACCGCCATCGGTGCGGCCTATGCGGGCAACTTCGCCGTAACGACCACCTCGGGCCCGGGTCTCTCGCTCAAGAGCGAGGCGCTGGGTCTGGCGGTGATGACCGAGCTGCCGCTCGTTCTGGTCGACGTGCAGCGAGGCGGCCCCTCGACGGGTCTGCCGACCAAGACCGAGCAGAGCGATCTGGCGCAGGCGCTCTGGGGCCGCAACGGCGAGTGCCCCGTGATCGTGGTGGCCTCCTCGTCGCCGAGCGACTGCTTCCACTTCGCGTTCGAGGCCGGCCGTCTGGCCATGGAGCACATGACGCCCGTCATCCTGCTCTCCGACGGATTCATCGCCAACGGCTCCGAGCCGTGGCGCATCCCCTCGATGAAGGACTACCCCGCGATCAAACCTCCGATCGTGGACGACGCGCCCGAAAGCGGATTCATGCCCTACGTGCGCAACGAGAAGCTGGCCCGCGGCTGGGCCTTCCCGGGCAAGGTCGGCCTCGAACACCGCGTCGGCGGTCTGGAGAAGGACTGCGTGAAGGGCTGCATCTCGCACGACCCGGCCAACCATCAGAAGATGGTCGACACGCGCGCCGCGAAAGTGGCGAAGGCGGCCGAGGACATTCCCGTGCAGACGGTCTACGGCGACGCCGAAGGCGACCTGCTGGTCGTGGGCTGGGGCGGTACGCGCGGACACCTCCAGACTGCGGTGGACGAGATGCGCAAGGAGGGCCGGAAGGTCTCGCTCTGCCACTTCAACTACATCAATCCGCTGCCGCGCGGCGTTCGGGAGATCTTCTCGAAGTTCGGGCAGATCGTGGTCTGCGAACTGAACGAAGGCCAGTTCGCCAACTACCTGCGCCAGAGCATGCAGGAATTCCGCTACGAGCAATACAACAAGTGCGAGGGTCTGCCCTTCACGGTTGTGGAACTGAAAGAAAAATTCGAATCCTTATTGAAGTAAACTCCTATGGCAACCTATAATTACACTCCTGCGGATTTCAAGAGCGACCAAGAGGTACGCTGGTGTCCGGGCTGCGGCGACCACGCCATACTCAGCGCCGTGCAACGCGCACTGCCCGAAGTGGCCGATGCGACCGACACGCCGCACAACAAGTTCACCTTCGTCTCGGGCATCGGCTGCTCGTCGCGCTTCATCTACTACATGAAGACGTTCGGCTTCCACAGCATCCACGGACGCGCGAACGCCATCGCCACGGGCGTCAAAACCGCCAATCCCGACCTCTCGGTCTGGGTGGCGACGGGCGACGGCGACTCGCTGGCCATCGGAGGCAACCACTTCATCCATGCCATCCGCCGCAACGTCAACCTCAACGTCATTCTCTTCAACAACGAGATCTACGGCCTCACGAAAGGACAGTACTCCCCGACTTCGAAGCTCGGCAAGATCACCAAGACTTCGCCTTACGGCACGGTCGAAAAACCGTTCAACCCGGGCGAGCTGGTGATCGGCGCGAAAGGCACGTTCTTCGCCCGCTCGATCGACGCCGAAGTAAACCTCACGAAAGAGTGCCTCGTCGCAGCGGCCAAGCATCAGGGCATGTCGGTTACGGAGTGTCTCCAAAACTGCGTGATCTTCAACGATAAGACCCATGCCACCTTCGCCGCCGACAAAGCGACGCGCGCCGAGCGCACGATCACGCTCCGGCACGGCGAAAAGATGACCTTCGGCGCCGGAAACGACAAGGGCCTCGTATTCGAGAATATGCGGCTCAAGGTCGTAACGATCGGTCAGGACGGCTATACGCTGGACGACGTACTGACCCACGACGCGCACGAGCGCGACACGACGCTGCACATGATGCTCGCCGCGATGAAGTATCCGGACTATCCCGTGGCGCTCGGCGTGATCCGCTGCGTGGAGGATTCGGCCGTGTACGATCAGGCGGTGGCCCGTCAGGTCGAAGAGGTGAAGGCCAAAAGCCCCATCCACTCGGTAGACGAGCTTCTGCGCTCGGGCGAAACGTGGGAGGTGGAATAATCCTACCGCCCGCAACCGCTCGGGGCTGTCTAACAAGTTTTTTGTCCCTCTGAAAATTGCCTGTTCGGAAAATTTTCGAATAGCAGTACGAATAAAGGAGGGGGCTGAAACGTGTTAGACAGCCCTTTTTTCTTACCCGCTGCCGGAACTCCCGGGCTCGGCATGTTTCGGACAGTCAGGCCGGTCCTGTTCGGTCCTGTTCGGTCCTGTTCGGTCCTGTTCGATCCTGTTCGATCCTGTTCGATCCTGTTAGGTTCTGTTCGGTTCTGTGCGATTCGCCACGATCTCGCCACGATCCCGCCCCGAACGCTGTTCCGCCCTGCTTCGCCGCGGTCCATCTTGTCCGGTCCGGGCTCGGCTTGGTCTGTCTCGGCTTACTCTGGACAACACCGTGGAGGAGAGGAAAGATTCTGCCGCGCACAAGCTCCACGTACCGACAAACAGCATCGGGAGAATCGCCCGATAAGGGATATTGTCCGGAGCGATCGCGAGAATAAACTACGAACGACAGAACAAACGCCCCCATTTCACGAACGAGACAGCGCAAGAACATACGCCGATATTTATCGCCGCCCACGATGCCGTTCAGAACATTTCGATCGGATCCCTCCCGCTTATACATAGGCGCGGCAAGGTGCGATTTCCCTGCATACGAAACAGGGTCATCGGTACGAGCAAAAAAACGAATCGGTCGGCATATCGCGGAAAATCCGTCCTACAAACTCGATTCACAGGTGAGGTATCCGCAAAAAAAGTATTCTCCGGCGAGTTCAACAACCATCCCCGGCGGACATGGAACGACGCAGCGCCCGAAGCTGCCGCCGACTTCATTTCGGAATACTGCCGGTGCATGGCCCAAGTCTCCGTATGATCCGCGAGCGATTGCCCGGTGATATGGGAATATGTTCCATGTACGATGCCTCTCATCGGCAACACATACGGGAATTCCGATCGACACGCCGCGAGGAACACAAGGTCAAAAACGGGGCGCTCAAAATAAATACGATTCGTCGCAGCGTATCGTCGGATGCTACGCGAGCTACGGCAAACGGTTATTCTTATGCTTCGGCCAATCCCGGATCGTGTTTTTGCCGGTCCGAGAGCGAGCCGCCGCACTTGCAACAGCCCCGCAAAGTCCGGTTCCTCCCCTCGACGGGTGATGATCGTACGCAAATACGGTCTCGACAAAGTTTACTTTCCGATGAAAGCCCCCCGAAAGAAAAAACCGCATCACAAAACGGCCTCCGACGGGGAGCGCGAATGGTTCCGGTAAAATATGGACGGGAAGTCCGCAAGGCCCCCGTCGCCCGTCGCCTACCGGCAGAGACCGGGCCACGAAAGGCGGCAGCTTTTATTCCAATCTACAGAGATTCATAACTATAGATTCACGATCGTCGTCTTCGCATACGCTTTGAAAATCCGCTTCAAGATCGAATTTTCAACCCCGGAAACAAGCTCGAATACATAAAAAAATACGCCTGTTTTTGTCGAATTATACAAATCGACGAAAAAAATGGCAGATTTCGTCTTTATAAATGCCTTTGTCTCAATATCGAACCACGGAATAAAAAACAGCGATAAATTTTGGTTTTTCATATTTGTTTTTTTACCTTTGCCGCTGCAATCGGGGGATTAGCTCAGCTGGTTAGAGCGCTTGCATGGCATGCAAGAGGTCGCGAGTTCGAATCTCGCATTCTCCACTTCAGCCCGACGACAATCCGGTGTCAAACGAAGACAAATCCCGTAAAATCAAGGTTTTACGGGATTTTTTATTTTTCTTCTCGGACATCCGAAAGACACAAAAAAGCCCCGTTTTGACAAAGTCGCGTTACTAAAACCGTTACTAAAATCCGGTCGGTCGATTTAGTAACGATTTACGATACAAGTCTCTGATTTGTCGCCTATTGTCCGAAAAGTGTCTGCTCAAAAACCAATTATTAACCGTTCCTTTGCCAACGGCGATTCGTTACAAGAATTGCATAGCAGGAACAAAAACAAGAGGTATTATGAGCAAAAGCACATTCACGATTCTTTTCTACGCACGAAAGAATCAAGTAAACAGATCCGGCAAGATCGGCATTATGATCCGTGTGACGGTCAATGGCGAGTCCGTACAGTTCAGCTCGAAATTGGACATCGATCCGGAACTATGGGATGCGACATGCCAAAAGATGATCGGTGTAACGAAAGTCGCACGCGAATTCAACGTAAATATCCGTTCTAATGCATCTTGCAAAAGCTAATAAATTAGCATATTCAAAGGAATCGTTTTTTTCAAACATAGACACCAGTACCCCCCCCCATATCCTGTAAAACATAAGATTAAAAAGGCTGAAAGAAAAATCGAACGTTGCCACAGATGCGATAACTCGAAATCACGACACCGCCAAAGTGTCTCATGAATTTCTTTAATGGAAATTTTTTCTTCTGCCATATTTTCGTTTTGATTAGAGCTATTAGTCATGATAATTTATTTAATAGATATACAAAGATACGCACATTTCTGTTACGAAACACTTTTTTATTAGTCTGTTCACATAAAACCAAACAAGGATAGCTGTTTCGGTTCTAAATACCGCTGTTTGAACTCTTTTAGCTTCGTCATGAGTTTGCGTATCTTCGAGGCGTTGTAGTTAGTACCGTCGGAGCTGTGCTTCATCGCATAGGCGTAATGTCGCTCCAATTCGGCAACGCCCTGTTTTACGGCGGCCTTATAATCCACTATCGGCTCGTCCCAAACCGACGGATGACTGCCGCCACCCGCACCGCCCGTACTCCAACTATTGGTGTATTCCTGTATGGGTTTCATGGCTTCTGAATTTATGAGTTAATGATTAGGCGATCGATGTCGGCGTTCCGTTCCAACCACTCCCTTACGTGGGTCATATTGTATTCGGAGGTAATGACCGCCGTATGTTCGTCCGTCTGCGTGAAGCGCGTACTTTCATAACCGTCTATCCATTCTTTGAGCGAGGCGACACCCTACGCTTCCGTATCGTCGAAATAGTTGTCCAATGCGCAGATCGGCTCCGCGAAGGTTACTATCAATGTCCGGTAATTTGCTGTATTTGTTTTCATTGTTCGTCTATTTATTGTTTCTATTATTCAACCATATATCCCGTTTTGTTCTGCACTCCTCCAATGTCGGGGCGACGCAGGAGAATAATTCGCCGTCCGTATCGCGGTAGTCGTATTGGCAGAGCCGTTTCTTTCCGCGCAGGGCAATAGAGAGGGCGAAATACTCGTGGCGTTCCTCTCCGGTCGGGCAAACCGACACGCCGTTTTTTGTCATTTTCGTTTTCATTGTCGTAATCCTTTAGGGGTTAAAACTCTGCTTTCATCAGTCTGCACTCGAAATATTTCGTCCGGTCGCTGGCCTTGCGTTGATGCACCCACAGATGATGCGCACCGAAGCCGTACACGAAATAGTCGTCGAGCGGCACTTGGGTTTTCAGTTTCTCGATACCCTTTCGCAGACTGTTCTCGTCGTCGGCAAAAAGAACCGTGTTTATCAGACGTAAATAAATCTCTGTTGCTTCGTCGCAGTAAGGACAGAAGAATGTTTCAATCGTTACTTTCATAATTCTATGTAATTAAAGTGTTAATAACCAAACCAAAATCCCGATGACACACACGAGGGAGATGCCGAACAGGACAATGCTCCATATCGTTTGCAGCACGCCGCAGACAAGGGCTTCGCCTACTCCGACGGTAAAGTACACCACCCATGAAAGAGGGCGCAAGGAACGGCGAAAAGGGCACGTATGGCTGTTTTGATAATCTTCGTTGGTTTCATAACTGTCGTTTTTTGTTTTTTTGATGCGGATTTGAGAGTGGAGGGAGTGAGTTTCTTATCCTAATCTGCCGCTCGTTTATCCGACATTTTTTTTATGCGTCTTTCGGTCGTATCGGTCGTTTCGTTTCAGGGGCTTTTCGGTGTAGAGGTTAGGACGTACAAGGTTTTTGAGAACAAATACCTCGTGGCCGCAGGACGCAGGGAAGATTTTTCGCAAAACCACGAGGCTCGACCTTGTACTCCGTCAAGACCTCGTAAGCACCTTTGCACCTGCAACGGAATGACAGCGCGATACGACGGGAAGACTGTGAAAATGGAGGTAAACGAATTCTTAGGCAGATTCGAGAAAGTAAGAATAGTGCAAGCAACACTATTCGCAAGGATAGAGTGGAGTGCCTCACTCTAAAAATGAAAAACTCTCCGGTTCGCAAAAACCGGAGATACATACCAAGCTATATAAACGAAAATGGAAATTATAGAATTAAAAATTTGTATAAAGCTAACTTTTTTGTATATCTACAAAAACATATTTTTTGACGCAAAAACTACAGCCATGATGGATTTTAGAGACATAGAATTCGGTAGAGCCGATGCTAAAGAAGAAGGCGCAGAATATCCAGATCTATTGATAAATGGTTATTTGGATTCTACTGGCGTAATTAATTTAGCACTAAATTGTTCTACTTTTTTATTCTTAGGTTATAAAGGTTCTGGGAAAACAGCACTATTGGAGCATATTAGATTAACAAGCCCTAATTATAACTGTTTTGTAAATGATATTCCATTATCTGATTTTCCATATAAAAGTTTTGCAAAAATCATATCGGGAAGTTCTGAACAAGAAGCGAAATTACCATTAGCTTGGGATTGGTTATTATTAGTATATACCATTAGCTCGTTTGCACAAGATGAAAGTATACAAACAGATATGCAAGAAGAATGGGAAGAAACTCTTAATATTCTTCGGAAGTTAGGGATTTTCCCGATTAAAAGTGTTCGAGATATCGTAACTCAATCAGCAAAAAGAACTTTCAAAATTAATATTTTATCTTGTTTTGAATTTGCTCTTGAGAAAAATGACCAATTAATTGAGAATGATTTTATACATATTGTCTCTTTCCTCAAACAAATATTACAAAATATTCATTCAGATAATCGACATTATATCATTATTGATGGCCTTGATGAGATTCTAACAAGCCGTGAAATACAATATCAATCAATTGCTGCGCTTATAACCCAAGCAAAAGCTCTCAATGTGTATTTTAAGAATGCACATATTCCGATGAAAATTATCGTATTGTGTCGAACGGATATTTTTGAGCGTTTACCACACCCCAACAAGAATAAAATAAGACAAGATTCTGCGTATGTTTTTGATTGGTTTGACGAAAGTAGTGTTGCGGAATACACAAAATGTAATTTAATTCAATTAGCTAATTTAAGAGGCCAATTAGCATATCCAGAATTAACTGACATTTTTGCTGAATTTTTCCCCAGTAAATATGAAAACCAACCTATTTATCAAGCCTTATTGGAATATACACGTCATACACCCAGAGACTTCTTACAGCTCCTAAAAAATATACAAAAGTATTCTAATCAAACGGTATCTATTGCGAATATTGAACAAGGTATTAAAAGTTACTCTATAAATTACTTCTTGCCAGAAATTAAGGATGAATTAGTTGGCTATTTGGAATTTTTTAAAATAGATACTTTTATTAACTTGTTATCAACTTTAAGAAAACGAGATTTCACATTAAGAGACGCGCGAAATGTTGCCTCTCAAAATTCTATATATGAAACTCTCAATTTGGAACAAATTTTTACTGTCTTATTCGAATGTAGTGCTATAGGCCATCTTATTGGCCTTGAAAGTAAGCATTATATTAAATATCGGAATAGAAATATGTGTTTTAATCCAAATGAGAGGATTATATTGCATAAAGGGCTATGGAAAGCTCTTATTGTCTAATTTATTGAAAAATCAATAAAAAATCTCTACCTTTGTAGTAGCAAACGAGCAGACACTTGACCGACAGTAGGAGACTACGGCGGGCAGGAATTTGTTACAAGTGTGTTACTACGCGACCTTTGAAATATATATTACTTTGATATTAAGGATTTTTTGAGGATAGGTTCACGAATCGCATTCTCCACCACTTTCTCCGAGTAATAGTCGTCTTTTCAGGCGGCTATTTCCATTTTAACGGCATACGGTTTTATGCACTCGTCAAACCGACCGTGCTTCCGTTCCGCCGCCCGGAACGCCGCAGTACAGCGGCCGATGTCCGTCCGCGTACTCCGCGCGATCCCCGGAGCTTTTCCGCGAACCGCTCATCCGCGCAACCCACGTATAACTGCCGTCCGCATCCCCTGCACCTGCACCTGCACTTCCGCTTACGCATAGAGACAGCCGACAACCTGCAACGAGGGGCCGAGTCGCCCCGTTCCGAATCGTATCCGAAGCACGTACGCTCCCACGACTTGCCTCGCCCTCTTCCAACCCTTCGTGCCCCGCAAACTACCCCGCCCCCAGACCGCATCCCACCCGGGTCGACCGCCCTCCCACAAACTGTCCGCGGACGTTCCGCGACCATTCCCCCCCCCGCTTTCGCCACATTCCCGAACCGTCTGCTTTCACCCGTTTCCCGCACCGTTCCTACCTCGGATTCAGACGCGAAACGAATCCCTCCCCTCCCTCCCAAAACAGGTTCGCTCCCGCCGCACGGGGTATTTCCTCTCCCGCCGCAAACCGCTGCGCCTCGCAGGTGTTGCGCGACGCCGGCTTCCGCATACGCTTTTGCAGGCCAACCGACCGATGGCACGAGACAAGGCGCCCAGCGGCCTTCTCTTCTTTCCTCTTCCCTTCCGACGAAATCAGCCGAAAATCCGGGTATTTCGAGACCCGATCCCCGCATATGCCTCCGGAACCGCCCCGAAATCGGTCGCACCAACGGCCGTCGATCCGAAAACGTCCCCCCGCCGGCACGGTCAGCAGCGGAGCTCTCGACGGCCGTTCTCGGGTGCCCGACACTTACCGGGAATCCGATCGGCCCGCCGCCGAAAGGACGGATTTCGCCGGAACCGCCGTTATCCGGGCGCCGGACAGGCCGGGCCCAGTCGCAGAACTTGTGCGGAGTATTCCGGCAACCTTTCGAGACCGGACCGAAGCCTATTCGCATCCGTCCTCCCCGGCACCGCCCGCAGAACCGTTTACCAGAGCCGGACACAGAACCACCCACCTTAGAAAAACATCCGCCGGAACCGATCCTAAAACCGTCCACCAGAGCCGCTTCACAAGACAGCCCAGAGCCGGCCCCGAAAAACCGCCCGAAGAACCTGTTCCCAGAGCCGGACACAGCCCCCCCAAAAAAGCTCCCCGGCACCGCCCGCAGAACCGACAAAACAGATCCGGAACGAATCGGTCGAACATGCTGCGAGCGTCCAAACAAAATGCGTTCAGGCAAAAGGGAATGCGCAAAAAGGGAATGCACAAAAGGAAATGCGCAAAGCAAAAAGGAATACCCAAAAAAGGGAGGCAACTCCACAAAACGCAAGTTTCCGGCCGGCGATTTGCCGGCCGGAAACATCCGCGAACGCCGCTCCCGGTTCGTGAGGCGGAGGTGAAGCGGAGGTGAAGCGGAGGTGAAGCGGAGGTGAAGCGGAGGTGAAGCGGAGGTGGGGCGAGGAGGGCTACCCCAGCTTCATCACGTCGTCGATGCCCATATCCTTATAGGTGGACTGCAGCTCTTCGTTGCGGTCGGAGATCACCAACAGTTTGTCGCCCAGTTCGAGCCGCGTTTTGCCCTGAGGCACGAAATAGTCCCCGTCGCGGCAGACCATCATCACCAGCGTATTGTCCGGCAGCGCGATCTCCTTGAGCGTCTCGCCGCCGCGCAGCATCGCCTCGTTGACCTCGACCTCGGTGAGCACCGATTTGATGTCGTCGTGCATGTTGACGTCGAAGGCCGACTCCTTCTCCTCGTAGGCCAGCCCCAAGAGGTTGGCCATCGAGCTGACGGTCGTGCCCTGCACCGCGAGCGAGATGAGCGTAACGAGGAACACCACGTTGAACAGCAGGTCGGCCTCCACGATGTCGGCCAGCACCGGATAGGTGGCGAAAATGATCGGCACGGCCCCTCGCAGTCCGACCCACGAGACATAGAGCCGCGCCTTCAGCGAGAACTTCCGGAAGGGGGCCATGCAGAGGAAGACCGTAACGGGGCGCGCCACGAGAATCATGAAGGCGCCGATGAGGCATCCCAATCCGAGCACCTCGGGCCGGAACAGCTCGTCGACATTCACCAGCAGACCGAGCGTGAGGAACATCACGATCTGCACGAGCCACGTGAAGCTGTCGAAAAAGCTGGTCAGCACCCGCTTCTGCATCAGCTTGTGGTTGCCGACGACCAGACCCGACATATAGACGGCCAGATAACCGTTGCCTTTCACGAGGTCCGTGAATGCGAACGAAAAGAAAATGAACGCCAGCAGCAGCACCGAGTAGAGCGAGTGATTCGAGAGGTTGATCCGGTTGATGGTCCACACGGCGGCCTTGCCGATCAGGAATCCGAGCCCCGCGCCCAGCACCATCTGCACGACGAACATCAGCGCGCTCATGCCGATGCCCATGCTGTCCGCATCGGTGGGCGCGAGCACGCCGATCAGGAGGATCGTGAGGATGTAGGCCATCGGGTCGTTCGACCCCGACTCCAGCTCCAGCAGGGGCCTGAGGTTCTCCTTCAACCCTTGACGCTTGCTGCGCAGGATCGAGAAGACCGAGGCCGAGTCCGTCGAAGACATCGTGGCCGCCAGAAGGAGCGCGAGCAGGAACGGCATCTTCAGTCCGAGCCACGGGGCCACGAGATAGACGAAGCCGGCCACGACGAGCGCCGTGATCGCCACGCCGACCGTGGCCAGCACGACTCCCGGGCCGATCACGGGCCGGATCTCAGAAAATTTCGTATCCATACCGCCCGAGAAAAGGATGATGCAAAGGGCGATCATGCCGATGAACTGCGTCATCTCGACCGAATGGAACGAAATGAAGTTGGCTCCGACGACCATGCCGACGCCGAGAAAAAGCAACAGCGCGGGCGCACCGAAACGATAGGCCACCTTGCCGGCCATCACGGCGACACCCAGCAGCAGAGCGCCGACCAACACGAAATTTTCACTACTTATATCGATCATCTGTTTATCGGTTTTGCAATTTTGGAACTCGGCGGCCGGATATGCCTCTCCGCCGCCGGCGACATCCGCCGCATGCGGCACCGCCCGCTATCTTCCGCCCCGGCATGCTCCCGGCAAGTCCGGCCCGAGGCAGGGTGTCCGGCCCGTAGTGCTCCCGGCAGAAGGACATGCGCCCGGCAGAAGGACTTGCTCCCGGCGAAATACGTTCTCCCGCCCCGAGCGAATTGCCGAACCGCCGCCGCGGAGGTTCCGATTCGCGCACAGCCTCCGCGGCAGGGTGTCCGGCCGGGCGTCGGGACGCATCCGGATCGGCCGGGCGTCGGCATCCGGACGCGCGGCCGGACGGCCTTATCGGTTCACGACCTTCAGCCCCGACAGGGGACGGTATTCGAGGTCCGCATACTCGAATGCCTGCATCGCCGAGAACCGACCGTCGGGCGTGGCATACAGCGCAACGGCCACGGCCGGCACGCGCGAACGTTCGAGCGCACGCAGGCGTTTCACGTCGCCGCTTTCGACGTACGACGCCACCTCGCGCAACCACTTGCGGTCGAAGTAGAGCTCTTCGTAGCGCAGGTAGGCTTCCGCCTCCGTGTGGTAGGGCACCCCGCCCCCGAAGAGGCGGGCGAGCGTCGTCATCAGTCCGACGATCGCCAGCACGCCGCCCACGAAGACCAGCGCCGAACGGAGGTCGTTGTTCAATTCAGTCCCCCAGATGCGGTTCGCCACGATCAGAGCCGCGCCGGCGAACAGCATCACGAGAGGCATGGAAAACGGTTTGCGGCGGCGCACGACGGCTCCGCCGGGCAAGGCGCAAAGGGCCTCGCAAATTTCATTTTTATTCATAGTCTGCTCGATTATTTCTGCGTTGAATTCACTCTTCCGCCTCTCGCCCCGGCCGCGTCCGGACCTCGTCCGGTGCTGCATCCGGTTCGACGAGACGGCGGAAACGGTTCGTGCCGTTCCCCGCTCCGGCAGAGAGCGCACCTGCGTCCGCCCCCGGCAGGATCGACGGAACGGTCGAAATTCGTTCTTTCGCCCCCTCCGGCAGAGGCCGAACCGAAGTGCGGCTCGGAACCCGGATCGCCGGAACGGTCAAATCGTTTTGCAATCGTTTTCCGCACATGCGGAAAACGGGTGCCGCTAAATAATCAGCCGGTGCCGCCGACGGATGTAATAATCCGTCGCAGAGGCCCCGACGCGCAGATCGAAGATAAATTCGGGAAAGCAGCCGACCTTGGTGCCAGCACGTCCGCAAACGACGCCGCACTTGACGCCCAACCGCTCGGGACAGGGCGTCCGCCAGACGGAGAGCATCCGCACGGGTTCGACCTCCGCCGCCGCACGGGGCGGCACGAGGTCGGAGTTGCAAGCCTCCTCGCAGCGCCACTGTTCCTCCGAAGAGGAGGTAACCGCACATTCCGCGCCACTGCGGGGCACGGCATCGCGAACCGCTGCGGCGGCCGTACCGTCCAATGCTCCGCAAAGCACGAGAAACAGTATGTAAGCGAACTTTTTCAAGGTTCCGGTTCGAATCAGGACAAATTTACGGAAAATTTCCGAAAAAACCGTCTATTGCGGAATGAAAACATACGTTATGGTGCCCGTCTGCCGGGCCGGCGCCTCGGGGTCGATGTTCACGCGCGACGACCGCGCCGCCCGCAAGGCGGCCTCGCGCATCGGCGCGTCGCCGCCCGAACGCACCCGCGCCGACGTTATGTCGCCCGCACGGTTCACGACGATCTCCACCACCACTTCGCCGCCCCCTTCGCACATGTAGGCCGGAATCTCCAGAACGCGGCCCTTGCGCACGGGATCTTTCACGTCGAGCCGCACCGTAACGGGTCCCGCGACCCGCTGGTCGGCCGGCTCGGTCTGCGCCCCCGGCCCGGAGCGGCTGCCGCGCAGGATCGCCTGCTCCTCGGCCAGCCCCTTCTCGTAGGCGTCGCGGTTGGCGCGCATTTCGGCCTCCAGCTCGCGCGCCGCCTCGCCCGCCGGCTCCGCCGCAGCGCGGCTGCCGTCGGCGCCCTCGGCGGCGTTGTCGTTCGAGACGAGGTTCCGGATCCGCCGCCAGTCGATGTCGTCCGCATGGCGGCGCTGCGCCTCGCGCTCCAGCCGGTCGCGTTCGGCTTCGAGCTCCGCGAGGGTCTGCATGTCGATGTAGATCGTCTCGGAGCGGGGCCGCGTGTCAATCACGATCCTGCCCGCCACGAAGGCGATGGCAAGGACCAAATAGGCGATCAGCGTCGCGCAAAGCCCGACGCGATGGTCGTAAGCCCACTCGCCGACGTCGCTCCGCCGCTGTTCGAAGGGCAGATGAAGGCGCGGCCGACGCGGCGGTCTATGGGGTTCGGTGGATGCCATCCGTGCGTTTCACAATTTTGGGCAAAAGTACTATTTTTAACCGAAAATTTCCTATCTTTGCGCGCAAATATAACAAGATTCCCTCGCTTATGCCTACAAAACAACAAACGCTCAGGTCCTCCCTCTCCTTTTCGGGCAAGGGCCTGCACACGGGTGTTCGGGTGAGCATGACCGTCCATCCGGCCGAGGCCGACACCGGCATCGTGTTCCGGCGTACCGATATCGAAGGCTGCCCCGAAATCCCCGCTCTGTGCGATTATGTGGTCGACACTTCGCGCGGCACGACCATCGAAAAGGACGGACACCGCGTGAGCACCATAGAACACATCATGTCGGCGCTCTGGACGCTGGGCGTGGACAACGCCCGCATCGACATAAACGGCCCCGAGACCCCCATCATGGACGGTTCGTCCAAGGAATACGCCCGCGCCGTGCTCGAAGCCGGACTCGCGGAGCTCGAAGCCGAGCGCCGCTACTACCACGTAACCGAAAAGATGGTCTACACCATCCCCGAAAAGGGCGTGGCGATCATCCTCTACCCCGACGACGAATTCTCCGTCTCGCTGCACGTGGACTACAACTCGAAGGTGATCGGCAATCAGTATGCCACCTTCAACCCGGGCGACGACTACGCCTCGAAGATCGCCCCCTGCCGCACGTTCGTCTTCCTGCACGAACTGGAGCCGCTGATGAAGATGAACCTCATCAAGGGCGGCGATCTGGACAACGCCATCGTCGTGGTCGAGAACCCCGTGCCCGACGAGCAGCTGGCCCACCTCAAACAGATCTTCGGCAAACAGGACATCGAGATCACGGGCGGATACCTCAACAACCTCCAGCTCCGCTTCAACAACGAGCTGGCCCGCCACAAACTGCTCGACCTGCTGGGCGACTTCGCGCTGCTGGGCATGCGCATCAAGGGCCGCGTGTGGGCTACGCGCCCGGGCCACTATGCCAACACGGAGTTCATGAAGCAGCTCAAGCAGACCATCCGCCGCGAAGGCGAGAAGCCCCGCTTCCAGTACGACGGCCGCAAGGCGCCGCTCTACGACATCAACGCCATCCGCCGCATGCTGCCCCACCGCCCGCCGTTCCTGTTGGTCGACCGCATCTTCCACCTCGATCAGCAGTCGGTGGCCGGCATCAAGAACGTTACGATGAACGAGCCCTTCTTCGTGGGCCACTTCCCGGACGAGCCCGTCATGCCGGGCGTGCTGATCATCGAGGCGATGGCGCAGTGCAGCGGCATCCTCGTGCTGGGCACGGTGCCCGACCCGGAGAACTACTCGACCTATTTCATGAAGATCGACGGCGTGAAATTCAAGCGCAAGGTCGTCCCGGGCGACACGCTCCAATTCGAAATCCATCTGCTCGAACCCATCCGACGCGGCGTGGCCGTGTGCGAAGGCAAAGCCTTCGTCGGCGAGACGCTCGCCTGCGAAGCGCTGATGATGGCCCAGATCGTCAAGAACAAAAAATAGAGACAGCCCAATGATCAGTCCTTTAGCATACATCCACCCCGATGCCCGGCTGGGCCGGAACGTAACGGTCGAACCCTTCGCCTGCATCGCCGGCGACGTGCAGATCGGCGACGACTGCTGGATCGGCCCCGGAGCCGTGATCCACGACGGCGCACGCATCGGCAAGGGATGCCGGATCCACACCGCAGCCTCCGTCTCCTGCACGCCACAGGACCTCAAGTTCGCGGGCGAAGCGACCACGGCCGAAATCGGCGACTACAACGACATCCGCGAATACGTAACCATCAGCCGCGGCACCGCCTCGAAGGGCAAGACCGTCGTGGGAAGCCGCAATCTGCTGATGGCCTACGTACACATCGCCCACGACGACGTGGTGGGCAGCCATTGCGTCTTCGCCAACCGCGTGTCGCTGGCCGGCGAGGTGCAGGTGGGCGACTGGGTGGTGATCGGCGGACACGCCGCCGTCCATCAGTGGACCCGCATCGGCGACCATGCCATGATTCAGGGTGGAGCGCTGCTGGGGCAGGACGTGCCGCCGTATGTGATCGTGCGCAACGACACGATGCGTTTCGCGGGCATCAACAAGATCGGACTTTCGCGCCGCGGATTCACGCCCGAGCGCATCGGCGAGATCCACGACGCCTGCCGCATCCTCTTCCAGAGCGGCCTGAACTACCAGAACGGCTGCGACGAGGTCGAGCGAACGATACCCGCGAGCGAGGAGCGCGACCGGCTCGTGGAGTTCATCCGTTCGTCGCAGCGCGGGATCATCAAGCCCTATTCGGCCGAAAAATAATTTTTCCGACCTATTATATTGGTATCTGAGAAAAAAGCGTTATATTTGCATTGTCGGAAGACGGACGCGCAATGAGGTAAGGGGACGGGATGTCCCCTTATTTCGTAGTTGCAGCCGAGGGCGCCGATGAGCCCCCCCTGCGAAGCCGGCCGGTCTGAGGAAGATACTATTTACTGATACTATGATGGATACCGAAAAGATAATCGCAGCGGCGCAGCGGATCACGGAGGGCACGGACCTCTTCGTGGTGGGTTGCACCAGCACTCCCGCGAACGAAGTGGAACTGCTCGTGGACAGCGACACGTCGGTCTCGATCGACGCCTGCGTCGAGCTGAGCCGCGCCATCGAAGCGGAATTCGACCGCGACGAGGAGGATTTCTCGCTCACGGTGGCCTCGGCCGGCATCGGCTCCGAACTCAGGTGCCTGCGCCAATACCGCAAGCTGGTCGGTTCGACCGTCGAAGTGCTGCTCCTCAGCGGAGTGAAAATCGTAGCCCGGCTCGACGGCGTGAGCGACGAGGGCGTAACCCTCTCCTACGAGGAGAAGCAGAGCGTGGAGGGCAAAAAACGCAAACAGCTCGTAACCGTTACGCGCGCTTACCCCTTCTCGGAGATCAAGTACACGAAAGAGTACCTCGATTTCAAATAATGCCGGCCAAGCGCCGGCCGCAACGATAAAGCCGGGAAGGGAGCAGAGAGTGGGGCTGCAAAGAGAGGAGAAGACAGAGAGGGGCAGCAGAGAGAGAGAAGCGGCAGAGAGAGAAGAAGGCAGAGAGGGGCAACAGAGAGAGAAGCGGCAAAGAAAGTGGGCGGCAGAGAGTCCGATACGTCCGGGAGCCCCACGGAACGGGAAACCCGGCACGGCGGAAAAACCGCAAGCCGAGGGACGCAGCCGGAAAACGGACGCACAACGGAAAGCCCGAACGAACGACTGTCCGGACGGAACGGGAAACCCGGCACGGCGGAAAACCGCAAGCCGAGGGCCGCTGCCGGGAAACGGATGCACAACGGAGAGCCCGAACGAACGACTGACTGCCGGACGGACGGAACGGGAAATCCGGCACGGCGGAAAACCGCAAGCCGAGGGCCGCTGCCGGGAAACGGATGCACAACGGAGAGCCCGAACGAACGACTGTCCGGACGGAACGGGAAACCCGGCGCGGCGATAAAACCGCAAGCCGAGGGCCGCTGCCGGAAAACGGACGCACAACGGAAAGCCCGAACGAACGACTGACTGCCGGACGGACGGAACGGGAAACCCGGCACGGCGATAAAACCGCAAGCTGAGGACCGCAGCCGGAAAACGGACGCAACGGAAAGCCAGCCGGGAGCAGCAGCCGGAGGGAATAGGCACACAGCTGCCGCACGATCAAGGAAAATAATATAAAACAAAAGATACGGACCATGGATAACTTGAATCTTATCAGCACGTTTGCAGAGTTCAAAGAGCTGAAAAACATCGACAAGAGCACGATGATCGGCGTATTGGAGGACGTCTTCCGCCACACGCTCCAGAAACAGTACGAGACGGACGACAACTTCGACGTGATCATCAACCCCGAGAAGGGCGACCTCGAAATCTGGCGCAACCGCGTCGTGGTGGAAGACGGTGCGGTCGAGAATCCGCAGATGCAGATCGCCGTGTCGGAGGTGAAGGCCATCGACCCCACCTACGAGATCGGCGACGAGTACACCGATCAGGTGCGGCTCGAATCGTTCGGCCGCCGGGCCGTGCTGTCGTTGCGCCAGAACCTCGCATCGCGCATCCTCGACCTCGAAAAAGCCAGCCTCTACGAGAAATACTCGGAGAAGGTCGGCGAGATCATCACCGGCGAGGTCTATCAGGTGTGGAAGAAGGAGGTGCTGATCCTCGACGACGAGGAGAACGAGCTGATACTCCCCAAGGCGGAGCAGATTCCCAACGACTTCTACCGCAAAGGCGATACGATCAAGGCCATCGTCAAGAGCGTGGAGATGAACAACAACAATCCACGCATCATCCTCTCGCGCACGGCCAACCAATTCCTCGAACGCCTCTTCGAACAGGAGGTGCCCGAGATCTTCGACGGACTGATCACCATCAAGAAGATCGTCCGCATCCCGGGCGAACGGGCCAAGGTGGCCGTGGAGTCCTACGACGAACGCATCGACCCCGTGGGCGCATGCGTGGGCATGAAGGGCTCGCGCATCTACTCGATCGTCAAGGAGCTGCGCAACGAAAACATCGACGTGGTGAACTACACGACCAATCCGCAGCTGATGATCCAGCGAGCGCTGAACCCCGCCAAGATTTCGAGCATCACCATAGACGAAGAGAAGATGACCGCCTCGGTCTACCTCAAACCCGATCAGGTGTCGCTCGCCATCGGCAAGGGCGGTCTGAACATCCGTCTCTCGAAGATGCTCACCGGTTACGACATCGACGTCTACCGCGAGGTCGAGGAGGAAGACGTGGCCCTCACGGAGTTCGCCGACGAGATCGACGGCTGGATCATCGACGCCCTGAAAGCCGCCGGCTGCGACACGGCCAAGAGCGTGCTCGAACTCACGGTCGAGGAGATCGCCAACCGTGCCGACCTCGAAATCGAACAGGCCCAGAAGGTCTACGAGATCCTGAAAGCCGAATTCGAGGAGTAACCCACTAAAAAACAAGGAGAGGAGACATATATGACAAACGGAAAGAAACTAAGGCTCATTCAGGTCGCAAAGGAGTTCAACGTGGGACTGAACACTATCACGGACTTTTTGCAGAAGAAGGGCATCAAAAGCGACGGTTCGCCCAATACGCCGGTCGAACCGGACGTATACGCCGTGCTCGAAAAAGAGTTCGGCTCGAACCGCGGCGCAGGCAGCGAACGCGAATCCATCCGCGAGCGGATCGCACAGAAGCAGGCGACCGTAACGCTCGACGAGGCGAGACGGCAGGCCCGCGAAGAGGAGCAGGAGATCGTCATCAAGAGCCGCATCATCAGCGTGCAGGACGAAATCCCCCACCCCAAGATCCTCGGCAAGATCGACCTCGATCCGAAAACCAAGGTCCCCGTACTGGCTCCCAGACCCGCGGCTCCGGCCCCGCAGGCGGCATCCGCAGCGCCGGCCGCGAGCAGGACCGAGGCGCCCGCCGTTCCGGCCGCCGGAGAGGCACAGCCGGCAGCGGCCGCAGAGACGGCGCCCGCAGCGCCGAGGACGGAGGCTCCGGCCGCCGCCGAAGCAGAGGCCGCCGCCCGGACCGCTCAGGCCGCCCCCGCAGAGACCGAGGCGCCCGCACCGACGGCAGAAGCGCCCAAGGACAACATCTTCCGTCCGAACACCACGGTGCTCACGGGTCCGCAGGTGTTGGGAACGATGGACGTCTCGGGCTTCGTCCCGGGCGGCAGGCACAAGCGCAAGCGTCTGCAAGAGAAAAAGGTAGACGTCAACAAAGCCCAGCAACAACAGAAAGGACAGGGCGGCGGCAAACCCGCGCAGGGGGCGAATGCCGCAGGCGGACGGGGCGGACAGCACCCCAATCAGCCCAAACCGGGCGAGGGTCGCCGCAGCAAGAACAAGAACAACAAACCCAAACCGGTGGTCCGCCCCGAAGTGAGCGACGAGGAGGTTTCGAAGCAGGTGAAGGATACGCTCGCCCGTCTGACGTCGAAAGGCGCCAAGAGCAAGAGCGCGAAATACCGCAAGGACAAGCGCGAAGCCGTGGCCGAACGCATGAACGAAGAGTTCGAACGCGAAGAACAGGAACGTTCGATCCTCAAGGTAACGGAGTTCGTTACCGTGAGCGAACTGGCGACGATGATGAACGTGCCCGTAACGGAGGTCATCACGGCCTGCATGAACCTCGGCCTCATGGTTTCGATCAACCAGCGGCTCGACGCCGAGGCGCTCGTGGTCGTGGCCGAAGAGTTCGGGTTCAAGACCGAGTTCGTGTCGGTGGACATTCAGGAGGCCATCAACGACGACGACGAGGCGGACGCCCCCGAGGACCTCGTGCCGCGGCCGCCGATCGTTACGGTCATGGGCCACGTCGACCACGGCAAAACCTCGCTGCTGGACAACATCCGCAAGACGAACGTCATCGAAGGCGAAGCCGGCGGCATCACGCAGCACATCGGCGCTTACAGCGTGGAGCTCAACGGCCAGAAGATCACCTTCCTCGACACCCCGGGCCACGAAGCCTTCACCGCCATGCGCGCCCGCGGCGCCAAGATCACGGACGTGGCGATCATCATCGTGGCGGCCGACGACAGCGTGATGCCGCAGACGATCGAGGCGATCAACCACGCGCAGGCCGCCGGCGTGCCGATGGTCTTCGCCATCAACAAGATCGACAAGCCGCAGGCCAACCCCGACCACATCAAGGAGCAGCTCTCGCAGATGAACTACCTCGTCGAATCGTGGGGCGGCAAATATCAGGATCAGGAGATCTCGGCCAAACAGGGGTTGAACCTCGACAAACTGCTCGAAAAGGTGCTGCTCGAAGCCGAAATGCTCGACCTGAAGGCCAACCCGAACAAACGGGCGGTTGGCACGGTGATCGAGTCGACGCTCGACAAGGGCCGCGGCTACGTCTCGACGATTCTTGTGCAAAGCGGCACGCTCCGCGTGGGAGACGTCATCCTCTCGGGCGTGCACACGGGCCGCGTGAAGGCCATGTTCAACGAAAACGGCAAGAAGGTAACGGAAGCCGGCCCCTCGACACCGGTGCAGGTGCTCGGTCTGAACGGAGCGCCGCAGGCGGGCGACACGTTCAACGTCATGGAGGACGACCGTTCGGCCCGCGAGATCGCCAACAAGCGGAGCCAGCTGCAACGCATGCAGGGCATCATGACCCAGAAGCACGTAACGCTCGACGAGATCGGCCGCCGCATCGCCATCGGTTCGTTCAAGGAGCTGAACATCATCGTCAAGGGCGACGTGGACGGCTCGGTGGAGGCCATGTCCGGTTCGCTCATCAAGCTCTCGAAGGAGAGCGTGCAGGTGAACGTGATCCACGCCGCCGTGGGGCAGATTTCGGAGTCGGACGTCCTGCTGGCCGCCGCATCGAACGCCATCATCGTGGGCTTCCAAGTGCGTCCGTCGGCCGCGGCACGCCGCGTGGCCGAGAAGGAGGAGATCGAGATCCGCCTCTACTCGATCATCTACGACGCAATCAACGACATCAAGGACGCCATCGAAGGCATGCTCGAACCCGTAACGAAGGAGGAAATCGTCTGCTCAGTGGAGGTGCTGGAGATCTTCAAGATCACGAAGGTCGGCACCGTGGCGGGCTGCGTCGTCCGCGAGGGCAAGCTGCAACGCACGACTCCGATCCGCGTCATCCGCGACGGCATCGTGATCTACACGGGCAAGCTCGGTTCGCTCAAGCGTTTCAAGGACGACGTGAAGGAGGTGAGCGCCGGTCAGGACTGCGGTCTGAACATCGAGTCGTTCAACGACATCCGCATAGGCGATATCGTCGAAGGCTACGAGCAGGTGGAAGTGAAACGCAAATAACGCGACACGCAACGTTCCGCAGGCCGTCCGCCTTATGCGGACGGCCTTGCTTCGAGAGGTCGTTCCGGCGGAAAGACCCGCGAAGGGTCCCGCCTGCCGGAGTACGCGGCGAGACACGCCCCCCGGCGGAGACCCGGCAAAAGGCCGGCGCCTAAGGGCCGGACCCGGGACACAGGCTCCGGCCGAAAGAACCGCCGAAGGGTCCCGCCTGCCGGAGTGCGCGGCGAGACACGCCCCCGGCGGAGACCCGGCGAAAGGCCGACGCCGAAGAACCCGGACCCGGGACGCGCTCCGCGAAGGAGAGGTGAAACCGCACATGCGGCGAACCATGACGACGAACAACGGCGATCCGAGGCCGGAACAGGCTCGGAATCTCCGGCAGAAGATCATAATTGCCTAACCAAAATACATTACAAGTAAATGAATTACCAAATCAAGTTTACGACCGCCGAGGAGGCTGTGAAGGTCATCAAGTCCGGAGACCACATCCACCTCAGCTCGGTTGCCTCGGCTCCCCAATGCCTCATCAAGGCCATGTGCGAGCGCGGCGCCAACAAGGAATTCCGGGATGTGCACATCCATCACCTCCACACCGAGGGTCCGGCTCCCTATGCCGCACCCGAATTCGAAGGGATCTTCCAGCTCGACTCGTTCTTCGTGGGCGGCAATGTCCGCAAAGTTACGCAGAGCGGCTATGCGGACTACATTCCCATCTTCCTGAGCGAAACGCAGCGTCTCTACCGCAGCGGAGCCGTGCCGTGCAACGTGGCGATGATCCAAGTGTCGACGCCCGACAAACACGGCTACGTCTCGCTCGGCACGTCGGTCGATGCGACGCTCGCCGCCGTGGAGACCGCCGAGCATGTGATCGCCGTGGTGAACAAGCACGTGCCCCGTTCGTTCGGCGACGCCATGATCCATGCCTCGAAGATCGACCTCTTCGTGCAGGACGACACCCCGCTGGAGGAGGCCCACTTCACCGAGCCGAACGAGATCGAGACCGCCATCGGGCGCAACTGCGCAGCGCTGATCGAGGACGGTGCGACGCTCCAGATGGGCATCGGCGCCATCCCCAACGCCGTGCTGGCCCAGCTCGGCGGCCACAAGAACCTCGGCATCCACACCGAAATGTTCGCCGACGGCGTACTGCCGCTCGTCGAAAAGGGCGTCATCAACGGCGAAGCCAAAAACATCGACAAGGGAAAGATGGTCTCCACCTTCCTGATGGGTTCGCAGCGCGTCTACGACTTCATCGACGACAACCCGGGAGTGCTGATGATGGACGTAGGCTACACGAACGACCCCTACATCATCGCCAAGAACGACCGCGTAACGGCCATCAACTCGGCCTTGCAGATCGACCTCACCGGACAGGTGTGCGCCGACTCGCTCGGCACGAAATTCTATTCGGGCGTCGGCGGTCAGATCGACTTCGTCTACGGCGCATCGCTTTCGAAGGGCGGCAAGGCCATCATCGCCATGCCTTCGGTTACGAACAAAGGCATCTCGAAGATCGCTCCCGTGCTGACCCCGGGCGCCGGCGTGGTTACGACCCGCAACCACATCCACTGGTTCGTAACGGAGCACGGCGCCGTAGATCTCTACGGCAAGACGCTTCAGGAGCGTGCCCGTCTGATTATCTCCGTCGCCGACCCCTCGGCACAGGAGGAGCTGGACAAAGCCGCTTTCGAGCGTTTCGGATCGCACCACCATTACATCAAAGGGTACATGAAATGCTAACCGCGGAAAATCGCAGGATTTACGGGCCGGTCATGTCATGATGACCGGCTCTTTTTTCCAAAGACGGAATGCAGGAGGACGGGGGCCACGTTCCGGCCCGTTCGCGGTCCCGTGCCGCTGTTATCCCGGACCTCCATACCGTCTGTTCCGCACGGCATTTGCACAGGACCGCTCGGCCCGGTCCCGGAACCTTTGCCGCGGTCGCTCCAAGCCCCTCCCCTCCCACTCCCCGGACGCGGACGCTCTACCCGGACGGAACCGATACGGGAGCACCTGCATTTACCCGGGACTTCGGAGTGCCCGGCCCTCCCGGTTATCTGTCCCTCGATCACTCCAAGCCTTTATGACGCCATTATCGCCGCAGAAGCCGGGCCCGGATCGTTTTGCACGGAGCAGCATTACCGCCCCGTCGGTTCCACCCTGCAGGAACAGGTACCGCCTGCATTCGGTGCCCGCACGAACAGAACCGCTTCTTTTTAATGCCGCGAACGACACCATCCGAACGACTGTCCGTATTCTCCGGCACGTCGCAGCTCCTCCTCGCACCCCGTTCGCCGCAAATGAGCCCGAAGCGGACATAACTCCCGAAAACGGGCTTCCGCAGCTGGCGGAAGCAAAAACGGCTCCTCTCCTGCTCTCGGCGAACTATGCCGAAGCGGCCGGGACACACGGTCCCGCACCTTTCCAAACGGCCGTGCGGCCCGCCCCGCGCGAACGCCCTGCCATTTATAGAATATGCCGCAATCCCTATTTTCGTCGAATCCGGGAATTGAGCCGCCCGATCCACGAAACGGACCATTTCATTATGCCGAGAGCAGAGCTGAACTCGTTCGGGCTATGCCGAGGCGGGGAAACGGACGAAAGAAATTCAACCATTTCATTAAGCCGAGCGCAGAGTCGAACTCGTTCGAGTTATGCCGAGGCGAGAAATGGACGAAAGAAATTCAACGGTTTTCCGCATCTATGGAGCTACACCCTCTCGGCGAAACCGAATAAAAATCCGTTTTTGCGCCCGACTTTCGCATCACGGACTTCGCCTCGGATACTTCCGAAATTTGCTTTTGCACTCGACATATTCATATCTTTGACTGCGTTTTAGATACTTCCGTTCGGCAAAAGCGAATAAATTTGTTTTTGCACTCGATTTATTCGTATCTTTGTACGACGACCGTCCGGAAACGGCCCAACGTACAATCATGGAAAGAGATCGGATCAACATGTTTCTCGCATGCAACGCGGATAAATTCGAACCCGCAGCGCTCGTATCGATCAAAGAACAACTCGAAAGGATGAGCGACGACCAGATCGTCGCGCTCGCGTCGGTCAATTACACCGACCCGACGCTGATTCTCGTAATCGCCATCCTGCTGGGGTGGGAACGCCTCTTTCTGAACGACATCGCGCTGGGCATTCTGAAGATTCTGACCTGCTACGGCTTCGGCATCTGGTGGCTCATCGACATTTTCACCGCGACCGGCAGAGCCAAACAATACAACTACCGACGTTTTCAGAGTACGGCCGCAATGCTCCGGTAGAGATGCGCAACTCCGAATCGAACGGTCTCCGTTTAGCCGGATTGCTTTCCGGCGGACTGCTCCTCTTGGGGCTGACCTACGGGCTGGACATTCGTATTCCTTGTCCCTTTAAGACCGTTACAGGGTTTCCCTGTCCGGGATGCGGAGGAATGCGGGCGCTCGATGCCCTGCTCCGCGGCAAATTCGGCGAAGCCCTTTCGATCAATCCGCTGTCGTGCCTCCTGATCGCCGCCTTTGTCGCGGCTTGTATCTGGCTGTCGGTTGATTGGATGCTCGGACGAAACACCTTTTCGAATGCCGTCCGACAGCTCGGCAACCGATATGCGCTTCCCGCCGTCGTCGTGCTTCTCGCTGCCGGATGGTGCAGGAATATACTCGCAGCCATCTGACCGACCGGATATCATTTGTTCGGATATCGTCCGACGGCTCGGCAACCGATATGCACTTCCCGCCGCCGGCATGCTTCCCGCTGCCGGATGGTGCAGGAACATATTCGCAGTCATCTGACCCGCTACCTTTTCGAGTCGTCCTCTGCGTGCAACGCCGGCAGGCAAATGCCGTAGCGCACCGCAAGGATACGGATCACGATTACGGAACAAGCTGCTACAAATTGCGTGAGAGCAGGCGCAACGCCCAGATAATGGCATAGATAGTAGATAAAACCGCCGCAGACGCAAGCTATGGCATATATATCCTTACGGAAAATAAGAGGCACTTCATTGATGAATATATCACGGAACATTCCGCCCGCCGCACCGGTCATGGTTCCCATGATGATGCCGACCCACATCGGATAACCCGCCGCGATACTTTTTTCGACCCCGACCACCGTAAACAGTCCGAGACCGATCGCATCGAATATGAAAAACGTATTGTTCAGCTTCACCACGTATTTGCGCAGCCCGACCACAAAGAGCAGCGCAAGGCCCGAAACGATCAGATAAGCCACATTCGACATCCAGAAAGGCGTGCAGCCGAGCATCAGATCCCGCATCGTACCGCCGCCGACCGCCGTAACGAAACCCACGACATAGGCCCCGAACCAATCGAAGCGTTTGGCCGACGCAAGACGGATGCCGCTGATGGCAAAAGCGAAGGTACCGATGTAATCAATAATCGTAATAAAATCCATAACCGAAAAATAAATTACCGGGCCGACGGTCCCATTACGGGCTTTTCCCGACGGGGCGCACCGGTTCGCGGCATCGCCGGTTGCGCCACAGTTCCGCCGGCCTCGTTCATATCCCCCGGTCCGCTCTTTCCTCGGTTTCCATGCCGCACGTTCATTCGGCACACGCTCCTATGGAAAAGCACGGATCGAATCTGTCCGCCTATCCCGTTTTCGGCACAAAAGTAGTGAGTTCGTCCGAATAATCATGAATTTTTTGCGAATTTATGCATCCTTTCCCATCGGCTTTCCAAGCGGTTCGTAAAGGATGTTTCTCCGGCATCATGCCGCGACGTCACGTCCGCGTCTGCGACAGAAGCGCTCCTAAAAATAGTCCCGGCGCACAAGGTGCCGGCGTTCAAACCCGCGAAGAGCTTTGCGATGAAAATAAAATAAGATCGACTATTCCTTGTTCATAGTTTTAGATCAATCTTACTCAATCGCCCCGTCAGCAGCGTTCTGACGGGGCGATTGCTATAACAGACATGAAGCTTCAAAGATGTACATTGCTATCAGAGGTCATAATATTGCTTCACCAATCGGCAAAATTTATCGTAATCGAAGATGGTAAACCATTCAGGTCTGTTTCCGTATTCTTCGTAATATTTTTCGAGAGAAGCATTCGCTTTATCTTTTTCTCCTAACTGTGCATACATAATAGGGACAAAATAACGGGCAGGAAGATCTCTGACACGCTTGGTTCTCTCCACATAATTTCTCAAATCCAACATTCTATACATAAACGGAATACCATACTCTTTCAGATCATACCGTAATTCCGATAACATTTCCTCGATATTATTCTCCGTAAACTTCCACTCATAAAATGTTCGACGAGGTGTAGTATAGCCCATCGCTTGCCCAACAAAAGGAATAGGACATTCTTCCTGCGGCTTACCGGTTATCTCATGGAAAATTCTGCGATAGTCATACATATAGACATCGAGAATCGGATTTACGCCATAAAAATGACATCCTCTGCCACTGGTGTTCAACCCAATAACTAAATCTATATTGTCATTATAGTGCCGAAGCCATTTGTGGGTTATTTTTTTATCTAATTCGAAGCCAACTTCTTCGAAAACCGAGATTACTTTCGGTTCGACAATCTTGCTTAACTGACCGAATAACATAATGTTAAATTTTAATATTTCGGATAATGGATTTCTCTGAAAACAGGGGTAATAGGAGCTTGTCCTGTCGTGAGTCCTGAAGCATTTTTCCCGTGCGGTGAAAATCAAGTTCTTGAACTCGAATAGCAGCTGAGGAATATTCGCACCCGACACGAAAGCGGAGGACTGAAGAGATCTTGATGAAAGCCCCCTGTTAGAATTATTCTGACTGGGGGCTTTCATACTCGAAGGCTTGCAGGTGCGCTTCATTCATCGGTTCAATTCGAAAGGGAAATAAATATAATCACTATTGGCATCTAACACTACTCTGGCAAACCAGAACTTTTTCTTTTCTCGGATCTCGTCCCACGAGTACATTTCCAGATCAATCGGATCAATAGCATATACGGATACCGTATCTCCAATAGTTATAAACACCTGATCTCTTACGAATTGTCTTCTTGACGTTTTTGATACAAACGGATAGTAATACTCCCACTGAGGGTAAAGTCGGCATGTAAAATCAAAGAACTCATCCGATGGCTCGTCATAAGATGCCCGCGGATAAATTTTACCGTTAACCACATTCACATCTATTCCGAATATTATTTCTCGGTCGCTCGTATTTATTACTGGGAGCGTCCAGTACCCCTCGAATATACATTGAACGAATAAAAAGGCTGTTGCAATTATAAATACTTTTTTCATTTCTTTTCGATTTTTAATATATGGGATAATCGTCGGTTATTGGAAATTGATCGCCGAAATATTCTTTGGCGAGTTTCTTAGCCTCTTTTTCAACAGAAAAACGTTTATGGCTGTCTTTATATGCTATTTGATTGACAAGGCTTGCCGGTGCCTGCCACAGATCAGTTCAAATCGAAAGGGAAATAAATACAGCCAGTCATTCCTGTCACTATGATTCGAGCAAACCAGAACTTTTTCTTTTCTCGAATTTCGTCCCACGAATACATTTCCAGATCAATCGGATCAATAGCATATACGGATACTGTATCACCAATGTTTATATGAGTTTTTCTATTGGAAGAAAAAGAATATACATTGTATCTATTAGGATAAATGCGTTCAGAATATTCTAAAAAATTATTATTTGGATCATAATAGGATTCTCGCGCATAAATATTACCATCCACAACATTTACATCTATCCCAAAAATGACATCATTCTTACTAAGATTCCGAATAGGTTGTCCCCATTCACCATCAAACATCGCTTCACATTGAATAAACAAAAAAGTTATTATAACTAAAAATATTCTTTTCATATCGGTTTTTTAATATATGGGATATTTATCACTTATTGGAAATTGATCGCCGAAATATTCTTTGGCGAGTTTATTAGCCTCTTTTTCGATAGAAGAACGTTTATGGCTGTCTTTTTATGCTATTTGATTGACAAGGCTTGCCGGGGCCTGCCACAGTCCGTAATAGAATCCATATCGCTGACTTTGCAAGACATGGCCGTTTTCGTGCATAAACATGAGGTCATCGGTCGAATTGATATTCCAGCCGTTAATCAAATTTCCCATCGTCATGCCGCTATGTTTTGCAATTTTGGGCTCACCAAATTGCAGGTTGGCCAATACGGCCCCGCGATAATAGGTAACTTGATTGACATCGCCACCGATGTTTCGGCCTTGCGAAAAATTATATCCGATAAATTGCTGGAACCGTTCCCGCGTCGAGCGGCTGAACCCTTGTAAAAGCTGACCCGCGACGCTTTTGCTTTCGTCATAGTAGTAGTTGCCGCGGACGATATCCATAGCATTGTCGAACTCGGAAATCATACTGATTCCCGTATTGGCAGCTGTGGCGGATGAAAAAGCGAACGACGTATAGCGCAATGATTTGCCGAATTTTGTCAATGCCCTGCCTCCGAAAATCGTCTGCCCTCGGAATACTGCCGCACCATATGATACCGTTGTTTCAAATCGGCCGCTCTATCCATTGCTGTTCATCTTTTCACGGTTCGCATGATTCGGTTATTCCCCACG
>ERZ1643247.774-NODE-774-length-35187-cov-5.922777_pt1 | contig 35187 bp, 30 predicted proteins | sample MGYA00579264_ERZ1643247 | MGnify/ENA primary metagenome ERZ1643247 (study PRJEB29033, sample SAMEA4952262) | chicken gut metagenome | biome: Broiler Chicken; feature: Gastrointestinal Tract; material: Caecum | place: Ireland | collected 2018 | study: Broiler... | reverse complement strand
TATATTCTGGGATTTATCATCATCACCTGCGCCATGTTCGTCTTTTCCATCCTAGGTCTTCTGGATGTCATTGAAAATGCAGAGATTTTCGTGGCATTTTTGGGAATATACTGGATCATTCAGCTCGTTTCCGGAAGACTGTTTTTCCGGCGGCTGATGAAGAAATATTAAATTTGACAACAATGTCAGACAACGAATGTTCAAAAACAACAATGCCCGGTTCTTGCGTTCGAACCGGGCACCGCTTTCATTTATGACATCTGTTTATTCAATTGCCTTCTTTTATGTCCACAGCGGTCTTGATGAGTTCCACCGTACCGTCAATGCCGAGAATGCTGCTGTCAACAGTCAGATCATAACTCTGTAAATCTCCCCATTTGCGGGAAGTATAATAGTTATAGTAGCTGGCACGCTGCTTGTCAATCTTAACCGCTTCATCCTTAGCCTTTTCCAGCGGAACATTATATTGCTCGTTGATCCGGTGCTTTTTGAAGGACATCGGCGCATGAATGAACACATTCAGCTTGTTAGCATAATCCTTGAGAGCATAATCCGCACAGCGGCCGACAATCACGCACGGCCCCTTGTCTGCCACCTTTTTGATGGCGTCGAAGGCTGCCAGAAACACCTTCTGGTTAAGCGGCATGTCAAAGGAGGCTGCGTTATAGCCCAGCGCATAGGGATCCATAACCAGAGAATACAGAAAACTGGTAGTTGGCTTCTCATCGTAATTCTCAAACATCTCCTCACAGATGCCGCTTTCTCTGGCAGCAACTTTTAAAAGTTCCTTGTCATAGAAAGGAATGTCATAATACCCTGCAAGTTTCTGGCCAATCTCTCTTCCTCCGCTTCCATACTGTCTCCCAATTGTGATAATCGTATTCATAACATCACTCCTTTTTATGTCGTCCGGTTTTATCCGGAATTGCAGTTGATGATTCAAGAATATTATACCACAACATGACGAACTTGGATATATTTTTATCTGTTTTTTTGAGCATATTGAACAGCACCAGCGTCAAAACGCCGGATGCTCCTCTGCATATTGCACGGCGGCAGCCACATCTATTTCTATCCGTGCCCGCAGTTCATCCAGGGAGGCAAACTGCATCTCCGGACGGCGGTAGTGAAGGAGCTCCACCTTGATGGTTTTTCCATATATATCTCCGTCAAAATCCACAATATTGGTTTCCACATCTTTGGCGGCATGTTCTTCCACCGTCGGTTTTACTCCCACATTAGTGATGCCGTAGTGGCAGCCTTCTTCCCCGCTGATATAAATACGGGAAATATAGACGCCGTTTGGTGGCATCAGTTTATTTTTATCTGCTTTCTGATTAGCCGTTGGAATCTGGATAGTGCGTCCCAGCGCCTTTCCATGAACAACTTCGCCGATGACTGCGTACGGTCTTCCCAGAAGCCTTGCGGCTTCTTCCATCTCTCCTTTTTCCAGATGCGCGCGAACTCTTGTGCTGCTGACATCTTTATGCTCCATCTGAAGCTTCTCTATGACGATCAGCTCATAGCCGTATTTAGGCGCCAGCTCTTTTAACAGGCCGACATCACCGGATCGTTTTTTCCCAAAACGGAAATCTTTTCCGACTACCACCTTTTTTGCACCGGCTCTTCCCACCAGAATATCCCGGACAAATTCCTCCGGTGTCTGCGCAGCAAATTCCTTTGTAAAAGGATGCTCAATAAGAATGTCAATCTGCATCTCTTCCAGAAGCAGACGCCTTTCTTCTTTTGTGTAAATCTGCTGATAGGATTGGTCGCCGCTCAAAGCAGAACGAGGAGGCATATCAAAGGTAAATACCACACTTTTCAGTCCCTCTGCCTTTTGTTTTTTTATTTCTTCAAATAAAAGCTGATGCCCCCGGTGCAGTCCCTCAAACTTTCCCAGAGCCACCGCTGTATCTTCCAGTTGAAAATCCGGGTCTTTAATGTATTCCATGTCTCTTTCTCCTGATGATAATTTTATCCGTCAATAACACCCGAGTACTGCCTCGGCCGGATCTGAAGATATCCGCACTATATTACGGCATATCAAAAAACAGTTTGTCGGGATGCAATATATCGGATTGCGCTGCTTTCCTGTAAATACCGATAAAATGTCCTTCTTTGTCATATACCCGGTACATACCGGACGCATCGCCCTCCGTTACTGTGCAGGCGTTCCACGGAAGCGGATTGCCATTATAGAGCTTCTTTTCCGCTTTTGCCGATACGGTCACTGCCGGATAGTCTGCGAAAACAGAATCTATAGAACGAATGTGCTCAAAAAGCGTTCCGGAATCCCGCAAAGATTCCACCTGCTTGAGCGTCAGCGCATCATTTATATCAAAAAACGCTACCTGTGTCCGTGTAAGAGCCGCCATACAGCCACCGCAGCCGGCTTTTTCCCCGATATCCCTGCAGAGGCTCCGAATATAAGTCCCCTTGGAACAACGTACAGAAAATGTTACGTACGGAAGACAAACCTCCTGAATATCAATAGAATGGACAGTGACCCGACAGGGTTTTCGTTCAATGACAACACCCTCTCTTGCCAGCTCATAAAGCTTTTTTCCCCGCACTTTTTTAGCGGAGTACATAGGTGGAATCTGTTCGTACTCTCCCACAAAAGAAGAAATGATTTCTCTGACAGATTCTTCATCAATCTTCACCGGTTTTTCTTCCAGAACAGTTCCCGAGGTATCTTCTGTATCAGTGGTCACGCCCAGGCGCAGCGTTGCCTGATACGTTTTATCCCAGTCCCCTATTTTATCACAAAGGCGGGTAGCTTTTCCAAGACATACCGGCAGAACACCCTCTGCATCCGGATCAAGAGTTCCCGTATGTCCGATTTTTTTCTGATGCAGAATACCCCGGAGCTTTGCCACCACATCATGTGAGGTAAAGCCCTTCTCTTTCTTTATGTTCAAAATACCGTTTATCATACATCTTTTCCCTGTTCGAGCTGCTGATCGATCAGCGGAGAAATGCTGTTTACAATATCACGTACATTTCCTTCCACAGTACAGCCGGCTGCTTTCACATGGCCTCCGCCGCCAAATTGTTCCGCAATCTTTCTAACATCAACTTTTCCGTTAGAACGGAGGCTGACCTTAAACTGTCCTTCTGTCTTTTCGTATAGAAACAGGGCGCATTCCACTCCTTCTGTCACCCGAAGCTGATCGATAACTCCATCCAGATCTCCACTCTCAATACCGTAAAAGTCCATATCTTTTTTCTTTATGGCTGAAAAAATAATACGGCCATCCAGAAGAAGGATGCTCTCCATCAGAGCACGTCCCAGAATCTGATTCTGAATGTATGTCTTTTTATAAAAAGTCTCGTCGATAATAAAATCCGGACGCACTCCTTTGTCAATCAATGCTCCCGCAATTTCCATAACTTTTCTGGTAGTGTTGCTGTGTTTAAATACCCCTGTGTCATGCACGATGCCCAGATACAGGCACTGTGCCGTGTCAAAAGAAATCTTTTTTTCCTCAAGAATATCATACAGAATCTCACAGGTAGAAGAAGCGTCGGCATCAATAAACCGCAAATCACCAAATCCCTGATTACTGATGTGATGATCCACGCATATGGTGAATCGGGCTTCTTCAAAAAGTTCCTGAAATGCGCCGAGGCGTTCCTTGTCTGAACAATCCAGCGAAAAATAGAGATCGTAAGGCTCTTCCTCCGTTTTTTCCTGCATAATATGATCTGCATACGCTAAAAAACGGAACTTTTCACTGATTGGTTCCAAAAGAATATCCACCTTTTTTTTCGGATCCAGATCAAGAATATAGGCGCAAAGTCCAAGGCAGGCGCCGACGCAGTCGCCATCCGGGTTGATGTGCCCGGAAATAGCGATGCGTTCTGCCTCTTTGATCTTGCGGTGAAAGAGACTCACCGCCTGCCTGGTTATTTTTTTATTGGAAGTCACAGTCAGGCCTCCTCCCCATTTGCTTTCTCTCTCTCATGCATCTCTGCGTTGATCATGTCGATTTTTTTCGACATATTTACTCCATACGCGATGGATTGATTCAGAATAAACCGGATATCCGGCGTATTGCGCAGATTAATGCTGTGGGCCAGCTCCCTTTTGATATACCCGTGGGCATTTTTCAGTCCCTCCAGTGTACTCTCCTGCTCCTCTTCGGAGCCAAGAACGCTGATATACGCCTTGCAGGTCTTTAAATCAGGAGCCACCTCTACGGCAACGACCGTTGTCATGGCAGAGATGCGGGGATCTTTGATTTCCCTTGAAATAATGCGGCTCAGTTCCCGCAATACCTCGGAGTTTATCCGGGTATTTTTTACACTGTTTTTTCTCATATTTCAATATCTCCTGTCAGTTTTCTTTTTTATCTCGGAACTTCCTCCATCACAAAGGCTTCAACCTGGTCGCCTTCTTTGACATCGTTGTATTTTTCAAATACAAGACCACATTCGAATCCTGATTTTACTTCTTTCACATCGTCCTTAAAACGTTTTAAAGATGCAAGAGTTCCTTCGTAGATTACAATGCCGTCCCGGACAATTCGGGTCTGGGAGCTTCTTGTAATCTCTCCGTCTGTCACATAACAACCGGCGATAGTTCCTACGCCGGAAGCTTTATAAATCTGGCGGACTTCCAGATGTCCGGTCACTTTCTCTCGGAATACCGGATCCAGCATACCTTTCATAGCCGCCTCAATATCTTCAATAGCGTTGTAGATAACACGATACAGACGCATGTCGACTTTTTCTCTCTCCGCTACGGATTTAGCCATGGCATCCGGGCGGACATTAAAACCGATGATGATGGCGTTGGACGCAGAAGCAAGCGTTACGTCAGACTCATTGATCGCGCCGACGCCGCCATGGATCACCTTAATCATAACCTCCTCATTGGAAAGCTTGGTAAGGCTCTGTTTCACTGCTTCCACGGAGCCCTGTACATCTGCTTTCACAACAAGATTCAGCTCTTTTACATTACCGGCCTGAATCTGATCAAACAGGTCATCCAGAGACAGCTTGCTCTTCGTTTCCTCCAGCATCTTCTCTCTGCTATATGCCACAAAAGCTTCTGCCGTAGTACGGGCTTCTTTCTCATTGTCATGAGCCATCATGACCTCGCCGGAAAATGGCACATCGTTTAATCCGAGAATCTCCACAGGTACAGATGGTCCTGCAGACTTCACCCGGTTTCCTTTATCATCCAGCATCGCACGGACACGTCCGTAGGCGTGACCAATATTGATGCAGTCTCCTACGCGCAGAGTACCTTTCTGAATCAGGATGGTCGCCACCGGACCGCGTCCTTTATCAAGTTTCGCCTCGATAACAAGCCCCCTTGCCTTTCGGTTCGGATTGGCTTTCAGCTCCATCACTTCCGCTGTCAGAGAAATCATTTCCAGAAGTTCCTGAATACCTTCACCGGTCTTTGCGGATACCGGAACAAATACGGTGCTGCCGCCCCAGTCCTCGGCGATCAGACCATACTCGGTGAGCTCCTGTTTTACTCTTTCTACGTTGGCGCCTTCTTTATCGATCTTGTTGACAGCCACGATAACCTCGACCTCTGCGGCTTTCGCATGGTTGATGGCCTCAACGGTCTGCGGCATCACGCCGTCGTCAGCCGCTACCACGAGAACGGCGATATCTGTCGCCTGTGCTCCACGAAGACGCATGGAAGTGAACGCCTCATGTCCCGGCGTATCCAGGAAGGTGATTTTCTCATCGTTGATGTTTACCACGTAAGCACCGATATGCTGGGTGATTCCTCCGGCCTCGCCCTCAGTCACGTGGGTGGAACGAATGGCATCCAGCAGTGAAGTTTTACCGTGGTCAACGTGACCCATAACGCAGACAACCGGCGGACGGCCCACCAGAGTGCTCTCATCGTCCTCTTCCTCTTTGAGAAGCTCCTCGATCACATCCACCTGTACCTCTTCCTCAGCGATACAGTTGTACTCCAGAGCAATCTCCGCCGCCTCGTCAAAAGCAAACTCGGTATTGATAGTAACCATCTGTCCTGCCAGAAACAGCTTCTTAATGATTACCGCAGGGGTTACTTTACATGCCTCAGCCAGCTCTTTTAATGAAACCGGGTTCGGCAGGGTAATATTGCGGATAACCTCTTCCTTTGGCTCCTCCTGTTTTACCGGCTGCTGGATCACAGGCTGTTTGCCTTTATTTTTATTCCGTTTCTGGTTATTGTTATTATTAAAGTTATTATTCCGGTTATTATTCCGGCGGTTGTTGCGGCCGCCGCGTGAATCTCTGGAATCTTCATTCCTGTTCTGATTCTCCCGACTGTGTTCTCTGTTAATGTCGTGACGGTTTTCTTTTCCGTTTCTTGTTTCCTTTGCATTGATTGGCGTATCTCCGCCCAGCATGGATTTATTGCGGTTTTTTCTGTCGTTATTCCGGCGATTTCCGTCACCGCCGCGGTTATTCTGGCTGCGACCGCCGTCATTACCCCGACCGCCCTGATTGCGGCCGCCATCGCGGTTTCCGCGATTACCTTCGTTATTCCGGTTATTATTGCGGTTGTCATTACCACGGCCATTGCGGTTTACGTCGCCGCGGTTATCCCGGCCGCCGTCCTGACGGCGATTGCCGCTGCGATTATTTCTGTCGCCGCGATTGTCATTTTTTCCGTCACCGCGATTGTCCCGGCCGCTGCGGTTTCCATCATTATTTCTTCCGTTATCATTATTGCGGCCGCCGCGGTTTTGCTGCGGTTTTTCCTTCGCTTCCTCTCTGCGTTTTCCATGTTCTGCCACGGTCTTCTCCTGTGCCGGAGCAGCTTTTTTCTCCGCGCCGGACGGCTGGAAGACTCCTTTTAATTTTGAAACATTTTCCTCTGTAACTGTGCTCATATGGCTCTGTACTTCTACTCCCTGCTGCTTTAATGCAGCAATGACTTCTTTACTGCTTTTATTATATAACTTTGCTACTTCATGTACTCTCATTTTTGGCATCCGCTACACCTCCATATTTAGATTAATTTTTTTCAACACTGCCTTTGCAAAACCTTCATCTAAGATACAGATGGAAGCCCTGTATGCTTTCCCGATCCAATGCCCTAATTCCTCTTTTGTGCCAAAGACCACAAGGGGTACTTTGTAATAATCACACATATTTTTAAACATTTTTTTCGTATTGTCGGAGGCATCTTCCGCCACAATCACCAGCCGCCCGCGGCCGGACTTCACAGCTTTTTCTGTTGAAAACTCGCCGCTCTCAATCCTGCCGGCCCTCGCGGCCATTCCCAGCATGGATAATACTCTGTCTCTCTGTGTCAAATTGCTTCAACTCCTCCTCTAAACGATGATAGATTTCTTCTGGAATGGCAATTTTCAGGGAACGTTCCAGTCCTTTTGAACGCTTTGCTTTCTGAAGACACCCGGTGGAAAAACAAAGATAAGCCCCACGGCCGTTTGTCTTGCCATTCACATCAAGGAGAACTTCGTTTTCCGGCGTTTTAATAACGCGTATCAATTCTTTTTTCGGCTTCATTTCCCGACAGCCCACACACTGTCTTAACGGTATCTTTTTTCCCATACTCTGTCACCAGTCAGTCATTCTTATTCTTCGAACTTCTTTTCTTCAGACTCATTGTCCGCAGCGGTCTCGTCGTAATCCTCGTCGCTGTCAGCTTCGTCATACCCGTCGTCCGCATACTCATCACTGTCTGCATCATAATTGTCATCAGCGTAATCGTCTGCGCCGTCGTAGTTCTCTGCGCCGCCAGCGGCTTCATCTGCGTACTCATCATAAGAATCATCCATATCGTCAAAGGAATCGTCAAAATCCAGCTCTTCCTGCAGCTCGGCTGCCTGACTCTCGCTCTTGATATCGATCTTGTATCCGGTCAGCTTCGCAGCCAGACGGGCGTTCTGTCCCTCTTTACCGATGGCAAGGGAAAGCTGATAATCCGGAACAACCACGCGGGCGCTCTTCTCCTCTGTATCAACGTCCACAGAAACAACGTTAGAAGGGCTTAACGCATTTTCAATCAGAACAGCCGGATCATCGCTCCATGTGATAATATCGATCTTCTCGCCCTTTAAGTCGTTGACGATGGCATTGACACGGGCGCCGTTGATACCAACGCAGGCACCGACCGGATCCACATTCGGGTCGTTGGACGCCACCGCGATCTTAGTACGTGAGCCGGCCTCCCTGGCTATGCTCTTAATCTCCACAGTTCCGTCATAAACTTCTGCAACCTCTTTTTCAAAGAGACGTTTTACCAGTTCCGGATGCGTTCTTGACACAAGAATCTTCGGTCCTTTGTTAGTATCCTTTACCTCTATAATATATAACTTAATCCGGTCTGTCGGATGGAAGACCTCACCTTTCACCTGCTCTTTCTCGGTGAGCACGGCGTCAGTCTTGTCATCCAGACTGATGCAGATGTTCTTTCCATTATACCGCTGTACCACACCGGTCACGATATCTTTCTCTTTATGGGAGAAATGTTCAAAAAGGACTCTCCGCTCTTCTTCTTTGATCTTCTGGACAATAACGCTTCTGGCGTGCTGGGCAGCAATACGTCCGAAATTCTTCGGAGTCACCTCGATGTTTACCACATCTCCCAGATCATAATGGAAATCCCTCATCTTTGCGTCTTCAAGACTGATCTCTGTGGCCGGATCTTCCACTTCTTCCACAACTGTCTTCTCCACGAAAACAGAAATATCTCCGGTTTCTCTGTCCATATTGACCTTCACGATGGCATTTTTTCCAAAGTCTCTGTTACAGGCTGCCACCAGCGAATCCTCGATTGCCTGCATGATCACTTCTTTTTCGATATTTTTCTCTTTCTGTAACTGATTAAGAGCATCGATTAATTCACTCATTTTGTCGTATCCTCCTGCTATACGTATCGTCAGAAATCAATGGCCAGACGTATGGCCGCAATATCACTTCTGTTTATAACCACATCCCCGCCGTCCGTGGCAAGGGTCACTGTCTCTTCCGTAAAATCCTTGAGAATCCCCTCGAATTCTTTCTGTTTATCAATGGCTTTGTACAGCTTACATTCCACCTTTTCTCCCAGACTCCGTCTGAAATCTTTATCTTTCTTAAGCTGTCTGCCCAGTCCCGGAGAGCTTACTTCCAGAATATACGGGTCTTTGATAAAGTCCTCCTCATCCAGTTTCTGCTCCAGTGCACGGCTGATGAGTACACAGTCATCAATAGTAATGCCGCCTTCCTTGTCTGCATAGACCCGCAGATACCAGTTGGCGCCTTCCTTTACATATTCTACATCGACAAGCTCAAAATCATTCTCATCAATGATCGGCGCCGCCAATTCTTCTGCTCTTGCAACAATCTCTGTTCTTTTCATGTTGATCTCACCTCTTTCCACACAAACAATAAGAGTGGGCCTGTGCCCACTCTTATCATCTACCGTTATCCTCTATACTATAACACCGATATTTTGATTAAGCAAGTATTTTTTTCTATTATTTGCCTGCATCCGTAATTTGTGACTTAATGTCTTTGCGCCAGCTCGTCTGTAATATCCTTCCATGTGACGCCCCTGTCCGCCATGAGTACCATCATATGATAAAGAAAATCACAGATCTCGTATTTCAATTCTTCGGCATCTGGATTCTTGGATGCGATCACAATCTCCGTCGCTTCCTCTCCGACCTTTTTAAGAATCTTGTCGATTCCCTTGTCAAACAGGTAGTTGGTGTAAGATCCTTCCTTCGGATGCTCTTTCCGGTCCAGGATCGTGGCAAACACATCCTCGAAGACAGCCAGCGGATTGCGGTCGTCATATTCCTTCCGGACAAGTTCTTTAAAGAAACAGGTACGGCTGCCTGTATGGCAGGCTGCCCCGATCTGCGCCACCTTCGCCAGAATCGTATCATTGTCGCAGTCAAGCGTCAGTGATTTCACATACTGATAGTGACCGGAGGTGTCGCCTTTGGTCCAAAGCTCCTGCCGGCTGCGGCTGTAGTAAGTCATCTTGCCGGTGGCAATGGTCTTCTCAAAAGATTCCTTTGTCATGTAAGCAAGCATCAGCACCTCTCCGGTTTTATAGTCCTGAGTGATGACCGGAATCATGCCGTCACTGTTTAATTTAAAGTCCTCAAAAGCAATGGCCGTCTCAAAGGTGTTAACCGGGAGCTTTTGTGTTTTCAAATATTGTTTTATCTCCATGAAATCCGATACCTTCTCCGGGCATCCCAGCACCACTCCCGACGCCATGCTCATTTTCAGCAGATCCGACGTAACAACAGCATCCACAGTCTCAGCCATGATAAAGACCGGCACGTCAAGCTTTACTTTCAGGAAATCCGCTGCCTGGACATAACTGCTGTCCATAAAGTCTCCGGCCAGTACGATACCGCCGAAGCCTTCCTCTTCCACCGCTTTTCTGGAGCGGAGCAGACAAGATTCTATATCCGGCGAATTACCCATCTCCAGATACAGATAGATTCTGTCAGCCCCGAACCGGTCGGAAGCTTCCTTCACCGCGTCAAGATTATCTTCGCCTTCTGTCTTTATGAACACCCGCTTCGCACCGGCGTAGATCATTTTCTTCACGTCCTCAAAACGTTTCACTTTCGCGCAGACATTCAGCGGGATATCGGCGCTGCGGCAGATGGTCTGCATGATTTTTATGTCTTCTTCTTTTCCTTCTTCAAAGGACTGCGCGTCATAATAATACAGTTCATCGGCGCCGCAATTGTCAAAGTACCGGGCTGTTTCTTCTGTCTGCTCCGGACTGGCGTCCGCCGGCATCCGTGCAATCAATTTAATATATTCCATCGTACATTTCCTCCGTATCCATTAAAGGGAACCTTTCGTGGACAGCACATCAGTGATCCGGCTGTCATAGGACACCGCCTCATCAAGAGCCTTGGCGAAAGCCTTGAAAGCCGCTTCCATGATGTGGTGGTTGTTCACCCCGTGCATCAGTTTCAAGTGCAGATTCATGGCAGCGCTGTAAGACACCGCATAGAAAAACTCCCGCACCATCTCTGTGTCAAATCCGCCGACCTTTTCCACTGTAAACGGCAGGTCGCAGACCAGATACGGCCGTCCGGACAGATCCACCGCAGAGAGCACCAGCGTCTCATCCATGGGCAGAAGGAAATTACCGTAGCGGCGGATGCCCTTCTTATCTCCGGCAGCCTCCGCGATGGCCTGGCCCAGCACGATGCCGGTATCCTCGATGGTGTGATGGCAGTCCACTTCCAGATCTCCCTCCACATGACAGGTCAGGTCAAAAAAACCATGGCGGGCAAAACTGTTCAGCATATGATCGAAAAATCCGATGCCCGTATGGATATCTGCCTGTCCGCTGCCGTCCAGATTCAGATCCATGACAATCTTTGTCTCTTTGGTTATTCTCTCAATATGCGCCCGTCTCTCACTCATTGCCCTCTTCCTCCTCAAAACGAACAGCGATGGAATTGGCGTGAGCCGTCAGATGTTCCGCCTTGGCAAATGTTTCAATATCTTTGTGGATTGGCTGGAGCGCTTCCTTTGAATAGTAAATGATACTGGATTTCTTGATGAAATCGTCCACGCTCAGCGGAGAGAAGAACTTCGCTGTGCCGTTGGTCGGCAGCACGTGATTCGGTCCCGCAAAGTAGTCGCCCAGCGGCTCGGAGCTGTAAGAACCAAGGAAGATGGCTCCCGCATTACGGATTTTTGTCATCACTTCAAATGGATTGGCTGTGACGATTTCCAGATGTTCGGAGGCAATGTTGTTGGTCACCTCAATGGCCTCTTCCATGGTATCCGCCACCAGCATGTAGCCGAAATTATCCAGAGACTTCCGGATGATGTCCGCCCGGGACAGGGTCTGTAAGAATCCTTCAATCTCTTTTTCCACCTGAGCGGCCAGTTCTTCGCTGGTGGTCACCAGTATGGCGCTGGCCAGCTCGTCATGCTCCGCCTGGGAAAGCAGATCCGCCGCCACAAAACGTGGGTTGGCAGTCTCATCGGCAAGTACCAGAATCTCACTTGGTCCCGCGATGGAATCAATACTCACATGACCGTACACAGCTTTCTTGGCAAGAGCCACGTAAATGTTTCCAGGTCCCACGATCTTGTCCACTTTGGCGATGGATTCCGTGCCGTAAGCCAGAGCCGCGATGGCCTGAGCGCCTCCTACCTTATATACGTGGGTCGCTCCCGCCTCGTGAGCCGCCACCAGTGTCGCCGGCGTCACTTCCCCGTTCTTGTCCGGTGGCGTCACCATAACGATTTTCTCCACGCCCGCCACCTGGGCCGGCACGATATTCATAAGAACCGAAGACGGATACGCCGCTTTTCCGCCAGGCACATACACGCCCACGGAAGCCAGCGCCGTTACTTTTTGTCCGAGAATCGTTCCGTCCGGTTTGGAATCAAACCAGCTGTACTGTTTCTGTTTCTCATGATACTCACGGATGTTGGCGAGAGATTTGCGAATGACTCCTACCAGCTCGTCTCCCACCTTTTCATAGGCGGCGGCGATCTCCTCCTCCGTCACCTGCAAAGTCTCCGGCGTCAGTCTGCATCCGTCAAACTTCTCCGTGTAGCCGAACAGCGCTTCATCTCCTTTTGCCTTCACAGCGTCAAGAATCTCCTGCACACTGTCCGCGTAGGAGTCGTACTGATTGGGACTTCTTTTGAGCAGGTCGCTCAATATATTTTCCGTCGTCTGTTTATCTATCTTTACAACTCGCATTGCTTTCCTCCACATTATTATTTCTTTTTTCTTATACCGCCTTTAACGCCCGCAGATCCTGGATCAGCTTACGGATCCGCTCCTGCTCCATTTTGAGACTTACCTGATTGACCACCATCCGGGCGGAAAGAGAGCAGATCTCTTCCAGCACCTCAAGGCCGTTGGCACGGAGCGTGGAGCCGGTCTCCACGATATCCACGATTACCTCAGAAAGGCCCACGATCGGCGCCAGCTCCACGGAACCATTCAGTTTGATGATCTCCACGGTCTGAAACTTCTTATTATAGAAGTAATCCTTGGCGATGTGCGGATACTTGGACGCCACGCGAATCAGCTCTCCGTGTTTGAGCTTCTCTCTGGCGGACGCCGGGCCGCAGACGCACATACGGCACTTTCCAAATCCCAGATCCATCACCTCATAAAGATTCCTTCCCTCCTCCAGAATCGTGTCCTCGCCAACCACACCGATATCCGCCGCGCCGTACTCCACATAGGTCGGCACGTCCGACGCCTTTGCCAGGAAGAACTTGAGCTTCAGCTCTTCATTGACAAAAATCAGCTTTCTCGTATCTTTATCTTTCATGGCCTCGCAGGTGATTCCCAGCTCCTCAAACATGGCCATGGTCGTTTTTGCCAGACGCCCTTTCGCCAGGGCAAATGTTAAATACCGCATTCTAGTACTCCCTCCTGAAATTAGTCAGACTGGTCTGTGCCACTCTGCCGGCAGAAAAATCATGGATGATCAGCGCATCCCCGTCCAGGACGAACACCGCCCGGGCGCCCTGCGCTTTCGCGAAGGAAATATAATCCCCTGCCTGCTGGTCTACCTTCATGCAGATGCACTCCAGCTTATCTCCGCCGGTTCGCATTTCCATGGCAAGACCGATGGCCGTCGGCATATCCTTTCTATTATAAAGGAGTACGGAATACTCAAATTCACGGATGGAAACCGGGATATTCTGCCTGTCCAGAGCAGAAAGCATATCATCCACCAGAATGGTAAAACCGATGGCCGGTGCATTTTTACCAAACTGCATGAGCAGATTGTCATACCGGCCTCCTTTTCCGATGGCGTCTCCGGTTCCGTAAGTATATCCTCTGAAAATAATGCCTGTGTAGTAATCAAAATGATTGACCATACCAAGGTCAAAGCTTACATATTTCTCGTAACCGTAATGACAGATCACCTCATAGACCTGCTCCAGACGCTCGATGGCCGCCTGGCATCTCGGATTCACCGTCAGCTTTTTCGCCTGCTCAAGCATGGACACATCGCCGTACAGCTCGTTATATTCCAGCAAAATGTTCCGATAGCAGTCCTTCATAGGCAGATCCGCCAGCAGAAGTTCCATACCCAGAGAGTTCTTATTCTCAATATATTCATGGATCTGCGCCTTTACCTCGTCGGATACGTCCAGCGCCTCCATGATTCCTCTGTAAAACTCACTCTGACCGATATCAATACGGAAATCATTCAGGCCGGCTTCCAGGAAACAGTCGATCATCATGACGATGGCCTCGGCGTCCGCCTCCGGCGAATCGTCGTTGATATACTCGGCGCCCAGCTCTGTCTTCTCCGCCAGCTTACCCTGATAACTTCTGTTATTAAGAAATGTATTGCCCACATAAGAAAGCCGCAGCGGAAATGTACAGTCGCTGTAATATTTTGCCACGCTTCTGGCGATGGACGGCGTCATATCCGGTCGCAGCACCAAAGTATTATTATCCCTGTCAAAAAACTTGAACATCTCCCGGGAGCTCACCGTTCCCGTATCACTGTTAAATATATCAAAAAACTCAAAGGCCGGCGTCTCGATATCCTGATAGCCGTAAAGCGACAGCACCTGATGCAGTCTGCGCTCCAGCGCTGTCTTCTTCTTACATTCAGAATTGTAAATATCTCTGACGCCCTCCGGGGTGTGAAGTAATTTTTCCTTCATAAATAAAAGTCTCTCCCTGTCTAAACGTTTTACTTTATCGCAATGCAGTGGTAACGCAGCAATGCAATCTCGATTATACCTTTCTTCCTCCCGCTTGTCAATCTTTTTATCGTCTGCCAGTCGGGATTTTGTCAGCTGCCAGCTGGGATTTCGGCTGGGATTTACCGGTCTGGATTCCTTTTACCGGCAGCCGGCGCAGCCTTTATAAATCAAGATCCTGCGGTTCATTTCCATATTCTATATCATCCAGATGCCCGGCAGCTCCGTACATGTCGCGGCCAACCACTTTCTTCTCTTCCCGTTCTTTCTCAATGAGATTACTGAGCATTCGTTTCACTTCCACCGAGTGAGCGATATTTTCCAGCCGGATCAGCGGTGTGGACTGATCCTTCGTATTCAGCTCAATGGTCCCCGTTCCAAAAATCCTCTGCGCGAGACTCCTCGTCAGGCTGATATCCGTGATCCGGTACAGCAGGCACTCGTCTTCTCTCGAGGAAAGCAGTCCGGAATTAATATACAGTCTGCCGTCCCCCACGGAATACTTTGTAAAACTGATTGGAAACCACAGATGATGCTTCCGGTCCTGCCAGATTATATTACTGCCAATCTCACGAATTTCTCCGTTTTCTATCTTACTCATAGCTCTTTGCTCCTTTCTGTCCGTACATACAATGCCATCCGGCACGGGATTGTTTTATAGTACCACAGCAGAAAATCTATGTCAAAAAATAGTATCCTGCTCCAGGCACTAATACAACCAAAGAAACAGGGACAAAGCCCCTGAAACTCTGTCCCTGTTTTCTCCTGCATACTCGTCACCTTTTTCTTTTTGCTGTGCAATTATTCACTTTCCTTCGCATATCTCCCCAGCCACGCATAAGACAGTAAACCACCAATGATATACAAGATCATATCATCAATATCAATGCTCCGGTACAGATATCCCAGAAACAAACTAACCACAGCCTGGATTCCTTCCGCCATAACAGCAAAAGTCAAAAGCCATTTAATATGTGCGCGTAAACTATACAGACGCATATACCATCCCAACACGCTCATAAGAAAGAAAAACAAAAGAATATTCCCACAAATCTGAGAGAGTGCTGTTCCAATCATGCCGTCCCTTACCGCCGAAGTAATATATCCAGCTATGGTTTTAAAGGGAATTATGTTGATGCCAGCGAAACCTAGCTCATCCTGCGACAGCGGCAGCGGAAAAAGCAGCACGGTTAAAAAAACAATGAATGTGGCTGCCATTGCCAGAAACTTTATAATTTCCGACACATCCCATCTGAAATGTTCTGCCAACGCCGTTACCAGGCATATTGTTAATATGACAAAAAATAAAATACCAAAAACAAGATTTAAAATCATCTTCCCCTCCAAATTAACTTATATTTATCTCATATATATCTGCCGCATCATTTTATATACGTTCCATTTTACTCCTGAAGAATTCCGGAATTTTTGATCCACTCCACAATAATCTCTTCCGGCTGTTCCGACATGATAGTAAATATGTATCCATCCTTTTCAAAGAAAATTGAATTATCCCGGCCGCTGGATACAGAGTAGGCTTCTGTGCCGTTCAGATCGATTTTTCTTTTGTATCCCTCTTCTTCATTGCACGTGATAGTCACCGTATATATCGATGCGTCATGCTGCATGAAATGCAAATTATTTTCTTCTTTATTCTGGTACCATACTGTATACATTCTGCTTTCCGGTTCTTCCGTCTCATTCACCAAATGATACCCTTCCGGCACGTTCTTCCATCTATAAGCACGAAACGGCTGTTCGTCATCTGCGCTATTTCCTTCTGCTGCATTCTCATTTTTAGCTCCTTCAATGGAAACGCCGTTTGAGGAAAACTGAATACTCAGTTTCCTTAACCCCTCCCGCACATCTTCACTGGCAAGTGCCGCGGCAGATGCCAGCACCATTAAAAGTACAGCCACCAAAATATAACGACTTCCCGCAAATATATGGTGTTTCTCTTTTTTTCTGGATCTTTGCAGTTTTTGCAGGAACGAAACTTTTTCATTTCCGAAAATGTGCGTATTCTCCTGCAGTAATCTCTGCATTTTCTCCTCAAACTGCGGTGTAAATGTATGATACTTGTTTTGCATCTCTGTGTCAAGATTATCCAATTCCCTCTCCGCAGCCATACATACAGCCTCTTTTAAAATATGCTCATCCAACATCTGTTTTTTCATCTTTCATACCCCATTTCTGTCATTTTCTTTCTAAGCTGCTCCTTCGCTCTTCGTGCAACCTGTCTCACATAATCAGGCCTGATCTGAAGCAGAGCTGCAATCTCTTTTACTTTCATTTCATTATAATATTGCAGATACAGCACCTCTTTATATGGATACGAGAGCTGACAGACCAGATCAGCTATCAATGCCTTTTGCTCCTGCCCGATCAGTTCAGCCTCAGGCCCCGATTCTCCCGGAACACGTACATCATCTTCGTCACAATAAGGGGCCACCCGCTTCTGCTTTTCCAGCAGATCAAAACAATGATGTTTCAGTGCCGTGAGTATATAATTCCATGTCCGGCGGCTTTGCACATTGTCAAGTTTGTCCATATGCTTTGTCAGGGACAAAAAGGTCTCATGAACCATGTCCTCCGCGGATACTTCATTGCCCGTGATGCGAAAAGCAATCTGATACATCTTTTGTACGTACATTTCATATAATGTTTGAAATGCCGCCTTTTCCTCCGGCGTGTCCAGCAATTCCAGGTAAGCAATCATAGTTACATCTCTCCTCCGCATCTGATAATTCCTTTAAAAGGTATTTTTTTCTGTAAATCTATCTGTTTTGAAAACAGACGTTCGCAGGCCTGCAGCGTTTTTATCTGCTTTCATATATGAAACGGTTTTGCAGGCGTTTTGTGACAGATTTTTTGTATTTTTTTCAAATTAATAAATTTTTTTCATTTCCAAAATGTCCGCACGGATTTACCGGATATATCATCCACTCATCCACGCAAAAGAAACAGGGACAAAGCCCCTGAAACTCTGTCCCTGTTTACAATTTGATATTTCAATCAAAATTATTGTGCATCTGCTCCGCAGAAAACCACGCCTCTATCCTGGCAATTGGCACATCAACAATCTCGGCTATCAGCTCCACCGGATAATTCATGCAGCGCAGCCGAAAAGCGGTTTCTCTGGCCTTTTTGGCTTCACCTCTTGCTTCACCATGAGCCGCAACCTCTTCCTGTAATTTCTTTTTGTGAATGGTATTGTTTTATTTTATCATAATTCAGAAGGTATAAAAATAGAATATTTTCACAATTCCGCTTCTTTTGACATCCTCCTTCCGTCTATGGTATAGTACATAAGGATTTTTGCCTTTTGGCAGAGCTTTCGTAAAAATGTACTGCAAGCCGGTGCATTTCTCAGGAAATGTACCGGGCGCCGCAGTTTTCACAGGAGGAATATATATGGCTTTTGACGGAATTGTCATTTCCAATATTGTTTATGATATGAATCGTCTGCTTACCGGCGGGCGTATCTATAAAATTTATCAGCCGGAGGCCGATGAGCTGCTGCTGGTTGTAAAGAATCAGAAGGAAACGTACCGGCTGCTGCTGTCGGCCAGCGCCAGTCTGCCGCTGGTCTATTTTACGCCGGATAATAAGGCGAACCCGCTGACCGCGCCGAATTTTTGCATGCTGCTGCGGAAGCATATCAGCAACGGACGGATCACGGGGGTGGGCCAGCCGGGCATGGAACGAATCATGGAGATATCCATCGAACATCTCAATGAGCTGGGAGATCTGTGTCAGAAGAAGCTGGTCGTTGAGATCATGGGCAAGCACAGCAACATCATCTTTCTCGATGACGCGGGAATGATCATCGACAGCATCAAGCACATTTCCCATCAGATCAGCTCTGTGCGTGAAGTTCTTCCGGGGCGGACTTACATGGCGCCGCCGGTGCATGACAAGGTGTCCCTTGATGCCGTCACTCCGGAGTGGATGGAGCGTGTTCTGCTGAAAAAAGCTTCCACCGTGCAAAAGGGTATCTATACCAGTCTTTCCGGCATCAGCCCGGTGTTTGCCAGCGAGCTTTGTTACCGGACGGGTATCGACGGCAGCGCCGCCATGGCGTCCCTCTCGCCGGAAGAACAGACCGCCCTTTACGGAGAGCTCGTCCGTCTGCGGACGCAGATCGAGGAGCACCAGTATCAGCCGAATATCGTTTATCAGGGCAAGGCGCCGGTGGAATTTGCCAGCCTGCCGTTTACCATGTATCCGGATATGGAGACGAAGAACTTTGATTCTATCTCTGAGGTGCTGCGCACCTTCTATTCGGAAAAAGAAGTGGTGACAAGAATCCGTCAGAAGTCCACCGACCTGCGCCGGATCGTCTCCAACGCCATCGAGCGGACTGCCAAGAAATATGATCTGCAGAGAAAGCAGCTGTCAGATACTGATAAAAAAGAGAAATATAAGATTTACGGAGAGCTGCTCCACACCTACGGTTACGAGGCGCAGCCGGGGCAGAAGGAGCTGACCTGCGTCAACTATTATGACGGGCAGGAGATCACCATTCCTCTGGATCCGCAGCTTGACGCCATGGAAAATGCAAAGAAATATTTTGATCGTTACGGAAAGCTCAAACGGACCTACGAGGCGCTCTCCACCCTCGTGGAAGAAACCCGTGCAGAGCTTCTCCATCTGGAGTCCATCAGCAATGCTCTGGAGATTGCCCGGGACGAAAATGACCTTGCCATGATCAAGGAAGAGCTGATGGAATATAATTATGTAAAACGCCACGGTCAGAACCGCGGCAAAAAGAAAAACAAGGCCAAAAGCAAGCCGTTCCATTACATTTCCTCGGACGGCTTCCATATGTACGTGGGAAAAAATAACTTCCAGAACGAAGAGCTGACATTCAAGTTTGCCAACGGCAAAGACATGTGGTTCCACGCCAAAAAAATGGCCGGCTCCCACGTGATCGTCAAGCTGGAGACAGCCTCGGAGCTGCCGGACCGCACCTATGAGGAGGCCGCCCGCCTGGCAGCCTACTATTCCAAGGGCAAAGACGCCCCGAAGGTGGAGGTGGACTACACTGAACGACGGAATCTAAAAAAACCGCCGCAGGCAAAACCGGGCTTCGTGATCTACCACACCAACTACTCCATGACCATTGAGCCGGACATCAGCGGAATCCAGGAAATATCATAGAAAGACTGTCGACATGGCTTTATCATAAAGCATATGTTCCTCCTGTTACAACATCCTGTATCGTTCTGCCTTATAGCCCTGTCTTTTCTCCGCCTCTTCCACCTGCGCCAGCATGGCCGGAATGTCCCGGTTTAACGTGCCTTTTAACGCCAGGTAGTTGGAAGCGTGATTGGCGCGGTAAATGGTTCCCTCGGAGTCCACATGGCTGAGAAACAGTTTCGTCTCTTCCATCACATCGTCCGGCGTGAGGAGAGTCATGCTGCCGGCGCGAATCTCGGAAAGAATCGGCGCGCCCTTCTCCAGCATCAGCGTCAGGAATCCCAGATATTCCGGTTTCATGGCAGAGACCAGACGGGCCGACTCCAGCGCGTGTTCTTTCAGGCGTTCCCTGCCGCCCAGACCCGAAATGAGGGTGAGGGACAGCTTTATGCCGCACCGTTTCAGCTTCTCTGCCGCCTGTATCATCTGTTCCACTGTCACATCTTTTTTCACGTGAGTGAGTATCACCGGGTCGCCGGTCTCCGCGCCCACATAGACCATGGAAAGCCCTTCCTTTTTCAGCAGCGCAAGCTCCTCGTCTCCTTTCCGCAGAATATCCTGCACTGTAGCGTAAGCTGTGATCCGCTGACAAAATGGGAATTTTATCTTTATATATCTTAGGATATCCAGCAAATCTTCCGTTTTCAGTACAAGAGCATCGCCATCTGCAAGGAAGATACGCAGCGGCAATTCCCCGTATATTTCGGACATTTCATCCAAATCCAGCAACACTTCTTCTTTATGGCGGATACGGAACTTCTTATCTTTATACATATTGCAGAACGTGCAGCGATTGTGACTGCATCCGACAGTCACCTGAATAATCAGGCTGCGTGCCTCACTGGGAGGACGGTAAATATTTCCTTCGTATCTCATTTTTTACTCCTTTTATTTCTTTTTACCCATTATATTTGACAACGAAATTATTGTGAACTACCCATTGCCTAAAGTCATTGAGTTTCCTGCTTCATCAACCTCGTAACCTACTATCTCCACAGGCGTTGATTCGGGCAGTCCCTGCCCTACGTATTTTTTATGCTATCTGACGTAATCCTTCGGCTAATATATTTTTCGCCGCATTTATATCTCTGTCATGCATTTCTCCGCATTTTGGACATACCCACTTCCTTACAGATAGATTTTTTATGTCCCTGTTCTGATAACCGCAAACGGAACATAACTGGCTACTGGCATAATATGTGTCTATTTTTATGTACCTTCTTCCGTTCCATTTTGCCTTATACTCTAATTGCCTTGTCAGTTCATACCACGATACATCTATTATGGATTTTGCCAGATGATGATTTTTTACCATATTTTTTATCCGCAGATTCTCAGAGACTATCACTTGGTTCTCGCTGATGATCTCATGGGTTATCCTATGCAAATGATCCTTTCTTATATTTGTGATTTTCTCATGGCATAACGCTATTTTTTTCTTTGTCTTATAATAATTACTGCTGCCTTTTTCTTTATGTGCCAGCTGCCTTTGCAATTTTGCTAGTTTTTTCTCATATTTTTTTATTATCTTTGGATTTTCGTATTTCCTTCCGTCTGATGTGATACACAAATTCTTAATTCCCAAATCCAGACCAATCTCCTTCTTTGTATGCGGTAATTCTCCATGCTCTGTTTCCACCAATATTGATACATAGTATTTCCCGCTTGGCACTTGCGATACGGTGACCGATTTTATCTGACCGCTAAAATCTCTGTGCAGTTTTGCCTTCACTTCTTTTAATTTCGGCAGTTTTACCTTACCCTTCTCAAAATCTACCGCTATATTTCCGTTCGTAAAATTTGTTGTGTATGATTTATGGTTGTCGTGTTTACTCTTAAACTTCGGATACCCTCTATGTTCTTTAAAAAATTTCTGATAGGCAGAATCCATGTTATAGATTGCATTTGTCAGAGCAAATTTATCCACATCCCTCAGCCATTCATATTCTTTCTTTAATTCTCTGTTGCAGTAATTATTACAGTCTGTTTTACTGACATATCTTTTCTCTTTTTCATATCTTTCTTTTCGATATGCGAGTGTCTGATTATAAACAAAACGGCAGCAGCCAAATGTTTTTGCAATCTGCACCTTTTGCACATTATCAGGATATATTCTGTATTTATATGCTTTTAACATTTGCTGCCATCTCCTGTCTGTCCTTTGTCTTCTTTCAATTAATTATACTATAACATACTTTTATATGTAGAACAAGTGTTCTTTTTATGTTCAGAAAAAGTAGCAAACATCATATAAATATCAAAACTTTTCTTTAAAATTTCAATAGGTATCGGTATTTTTTGTTAAAAAAACAAATAATTTCAGAAATATCTTCACCATTTTTAGTAAAAGTGTTATAATAAATAACATAAAAACCGTTCAAAAAGGGGGAAAAATGAATGGATAATCAATTGGCTTTATTAACATTGTTCGGCTCTGTTATCGCACTTTTATTTGCAGCCAGCAGAGCAAAAAAGGTACTGGGATTTCCGGAAGGAAATGACAGGATGAAAAAAATTTCTTCATTGATCCATCAGGGAGCTATGGCTTATCTGAGACGTCAGTATAAGATTCTGATCGCGTTCTTTGCAGGAATGTTTATCATCCTCTTTATTATGGCAGTTCTTGGTTTTCTGACCTGGTTCGTTCCGTTTGCTTTCCTGACCGGAGGATTCTTTTCCGGATTGTCGGGTTTCGTGGGAATGCAGATCGCCACAAGAGCCAACGCCAGAACGGCAGCGGCCTGTCAGAGCGGACTGAATAAGGGTCTGAATGTTGCTTTCTCCGCCGGCTCCGTTATGGGATTTACGGTGGTTGGTCTGGGACTTCTGGATATTTCCATCTGGTATCTTCTCTTACGTCTGGTATTTAAGCTTCCAATCGAAGATATCACAAGTACTATGCTGACCTTTGGTATGGGCGCATCTTCCATGGCGCTGTTCGCCCGTGTGGGCGGCGGTATTTATACGAAAGCTGCCGATGTGGGTGCAGACCTTGTGGGCAAGGTTGAGGTCGGTATCCCGGAGGATGATCCCAGAAACCCGGCCGTTATCGCTGACAACGTAGGCGATAATGTAGGTGACGTTGCCGGCATGGGCGCAGACTTATATGAATCTTATGTTGGCTCCGTATTATCCGCATGTGCTCTGGGTGTTATTGCCTTTAACCGGATCGAATCCGTAGATCGTGTCAACGCCGTGGTCATTCCTATGATTCTTGCAGCTGTGGGTGTTCTGGCCTCCATCATCGGCTCTCTTCTTGTAAAGACCGGAGAAAGTACAGAACAGAGTACGCTTCTTAAAGCTCTCCGCCGCGGCACAAACACCAGTGCGATTCTTATTGCCGTCGTTGCTTTTCCGGTAGTATGGTTTGTTCTGGGTAAGGATTTCATTGGTTTTTATTTCGCCATTCTCGCCGGACTTCTTGCAGGTGTGCTCATTGGCTTTTTCACTGAATATTTTACATCAGATACATATAAACCGACACAGAATCTGGCCGGTCAGTCGGAAACCGGGTCTGCAACGATCATCATTGGCGGTTTAAGTCTTGGAATGTTATCAACAGCTGTTCCTATCATCATTATTGCTGTCTGCGTCATGGCTGCTTATTCTTTCTCCGGCGGATTCATTGATTCCACCAGAGGTCTTTATGGTATCGCTTTGGCCGCAGTGGGAATGTTGTCGACTCTGGGAATCACTCTGGCTACAGATGCCTACGGACCAATTGCCGATAATGCCGGCGGCATCGCCGAGATGGCAGGTCTGGATGCAGACGTAAGAAAACGTACGGATGCTCTCGATTCTCTTGGCAATACAACAGCCGCAACCGGCAAAGGATTTGCCATTGGCTCCGCAGCTCTGACCGCCCTTGCTCTGATCGCTTCCTATGTGGAAAAAGTACAGGAAGTCGGAGGCGCGGACATCACTCTTGACATGAGTGTCATGAATCCGTCCGTGCTTGTTGGTATCTTTATCGGCGCCTGCCTTCCGTTCGTCTTCGCCGCTCTTACCATGGAGTCTGTGGGACGAGCTGCCCAGAGCATTGTTGTTGAAGTCCGCCGCCAATTCAGGGAGATCACCGGTCTCATGGAAGGCAAGGCAGAAGCGGACTACACCAAATGTGTCGATATCTGTACGAAAGCCAGCCTGAAAGAAATGATTGCACCGACGCTCCTTGCCATCATCACTCCGGTCGTGACCGGCCTGATACTCGGCTACAACGGCGTCATCGGTCTTCTGACCGGCGCCACAGCCACCGGATTTCTCATGGCAGTCTTCATGGCCAATGCCGGAGGAGCCTGGGATAACGCTAAGAAATACATTGAGGGCGGCGCCCATGGCGGCAAAGGCAGTGAATGCCACAAAGCCGCAGTTGTCGGCGATACAGTAGGCGATCCGTTCAAGGGTACTTCAGGACCCTCCATCAATATCCTGATCAAGCTTCTTTCGATGGTATCCATTGTATTTGCAGCGCTTGTAGTAAATTATCATATTTTCTGATTTGTTTACATCCTTTCAAATAAAATGACCCGGCAGCCGGAGGTATCCTCACCGGCTGCCGGGCTGTTTTTTCCGACATATATTCTTTTTATTCGTCTCAGAATATTTACTGTCTCTTTTTCTGTCACATCCCTGCATAGAGCTTCTCATACTCCGTACAAGAAGTATTCCAGGAATAATTCTCTCTCATTCCTCTCTCCGCTATACGGTTCCACTCTTCCGGCTGCTGTCGGTATACGGCCATAGCCTCCTGCAGCGTATCCCGCAGCGCTTCCATTGAATATTCCTCAAAACCGAAACCTGTTCCCGTGTGATATCTGCTGTCATAGACCTTCACCGTATCCTTAAGACCGCCGGTCAGCCGGACGATCGGCACGGTACCGTAGCGAAGCGCCATAAGCTGGGACAGTCCGCACGGCTCAAACTTCGACGGCATCAGCGTGGCGTCACAGCCGGCGTACATATATTTCGCCATGGCGTCGGAATAATTCACATCAAAGAAAACTTTATCAGGATATCTGGTCTTCACGCTGGCAAAGATTCCTTCATAGCGCTCCTCTCCGCCGCCAAGGATATAGAGCTGCACATCGCCGCTCAGGAAATCATTGAGCTGCGGAATCAGAAGATCCAGTCCTTTCTGCTCGGTGAGCCGGGATATGATGCAGACGGTAAAAATATTTTTGTCCGCCGGCAGCCCCGCTTCATTCTGCAGATACACTTTATTTTTCTTCTTTGCCCCGCGAAATGTATTGGCATTATAATGATATTTGATATATTCATCCTGCACCGGGCTGTAAATCTGATAATCAATGCCGTTGACAATGCCACTCAGATCATTTTTGCGGTACTGAAGGAGACCTTCCAGTCCCTCTCCGTATTCCGGCTCCTGGATCTCTTTGGCGTAGGTGCTGCTGACCGTGGTGACCTTATCGGCATAGGCGATGCCGCCTTTTAACATATTGCCCTGCCCGTAAAACTCCAGCTTATCAAAGGCGAACACCTCATCCGGAAGCCCGGTGATGTCTTTTAATGTGTTCACATCCGTCGTTCCCTGAAAACGCATGTTGTGAAGAGTCATCACAGTTTTAATATTTTTGTAGTACGGATTATTGCCGTATTCTGTTTTCAGATAGACAGGAATCAGCCCGGTCTGCCAGTCATGGCAGTGAATAATGTCCGGCTCAAATTCCAGATAGGAAAGCATCTCCAGCACAGCTTTAGAAAAGAAGCTGAACTTCTCGATGTCCATCCACATTTCCGAATAAGGGCTGTCCCCGGAAAAATAATGGTCACAGGCGAGGAAATAGCAGGTGATTCCCTGATATTCCAGAGTGTTGATGGTGATCGGATGTCTCCGCCATCCCATATGAACCGGGAACGGCAAAGAGACCGTCATTTGATTTTTCCATTTCTCATCGATACATTCATAGGCGGGAAGTACAATACGGACATCATAGCCCCGTTCCTTTAATTGTTTAGGCAGTGAACCGACTACGGCTCCCAGTCCCCCGGTCTTGATAAACGGGGAACATTCTGCTGCTGCATAGAGTATTTTTTTCATAGCATCCTCCCGTCTCATATACAGATCCACAGCCTGCGCGCGATTCCCGCTCTCACCTGGCCGGCACACAGCTGTGTATCACTGTCTTTTCATTTTCAGTCCTTCACATCCGGCCTCCGATTCCTGCCGGAAGCCTCGCCAAAGACCTTCTGCTTCTATTCTACACTAAAATTTCCAAATGTTCTAATAAAATTTTCGTTCCAAGTAAAATAAGTACGATTCCTCCGGCGATTTCTGCGTATGACTTATATTTTGCACCAAAAAGATTACCGATCTTCACGCCGATCACGGACAGAATAAAGGTGGTCACGCCGATAAATGTAATAGCAGGCACGATCTGTACATGGAGAAATGCAAAGGTGATTCCGACAGCCAGCGCGTCAATGCTGGTGGCAATGGCCAGCGGCAGCATCGCCTTCACGGAAAAGGATGCGTCAAGCTCTTCCGACTCTTCTCTTGCCTCCCGGATCATGTTAATGCCGATGAGCGCCAGCAGAATAAATGCGATCCAGTGATCCACGCTGGTGATCATATGTCGGAAATTGACGCCCAGCAGATACCCGATAAGAGGCATCAGCGCCTGAAATCCGCCGAAATATAAACCTGTGATGATAAGATGGCTTTTTTTTGCCCGGGGCACAGACAGCCCCTTACAGACAGACACCGCAAAGGCGTCCATAGAAAGTCCCACTGCAATGATAAACAACTCAATAATACTCATCTCTTTTTACTCCTTTTTCTGTGGTTTACTGCGCAGAAAAGGCAGGGCAGCGACCGTGCATTTGCACAAAAAAACAAGACCCACCTGTATCTGCAGATAAGTCTCGCCATTTAAGATGAGACCAGGATTACTCCAGTATGTTGACCTCATCACACAATCTGTGCCGACTACTCTCTCATGTTCTGCCATTTTATCACAGAAAGGCGGAGGTTTCAATGCTTTCTTAAGAATTTCTTTCATTCTCCGCCTTTACAGAGAAAACGTCCGACCTTTTATGGACGAAATAAATCTATGAATTTATCAATAAATCCTTCCTGCGTCTCCGTATCTTTTTCCACAGTTTCTTTTGTTTTCTTTTCAACTGCTGCGGTTTTGATAACGAACTGCACAGACTTTACATTTTTATTTTTTGGTGACACAAAAGAGACTGTCTTTGTATCTTTTCCTTCCAGAGAAGCTAAAATTGTATCTATTCTGTCCTGCACTTCTTCATCCATAGTTCCGGTTTTTTCCTGCAATTCTCCAGTTCCGTCAGAGAGTTCCAGCGCGCCGTCACAGAGCACGGAAAGATTCTCATAAAACTCCTCTGTCCCGTTTTCCAGATTCCTGGAACCTTTCAAAAGCTTTTTGCTCCCTTTTGCCAGAGAAGAAACACCGCTCACCACTTGTTTATAACTCTTAACAATAGCTGCCACACCATCTGTATACTCATTGATCCCGCTGTCAAGCTTTTTATAATTTTTAACCAGCGTATCAACACCGTCGGATAATGTTGTCAGTTTCCCCGATAATGTAAGCAGAGTATCTGTCAGACCGGATATTCCCGTATGAAAATCCGAATAACTGGCTGACAGCTCTGACAGACCTTCATTCAAAGAATCTGCTCCTCCTTCCACACTGTCCAGATATTCTTTCATCCCCGCGATAGCTCCGGTGTTTCCTGCAAAAAGTTTCTCATATGACTGCAGCCCCTCCAGCTGTTTTTCCAGCGCCGCTGCTTCTTCTTCCATTCCCTCCGTCTTTTTCAGCTTTTCGACGGTTGATTCCACTGAGGAAAGCAATGTGCTGAAGTCACTCTGTGCCGATTCGTTTCCTGACTGCAGACTGTCAAGATTCACGCCGTTTTTCTCCATCAACGCCTTAAACTGCGTATAACCCAGATTTTTCTCCAGATCGGCCGCACCTGCAGAAAGGCTGTCCAGAGCATCCCTGATATCTTTTGAGCTCTGTTTTAATGTTTTCAGCTCCTCTGTGGACATTTTCACAGCGGAAAGACTGCTCTGCATAGTTGTCAGAGCATCCAGCACTTCCCCGGAACCCTTCGTCAGCGAGGAGGACTTGCTGTTTAACGTTTTTAACGCATCCTGCATGCTGCTCACACCCTTCTCCAGAGAAGATATACCGGAGTCCAGCTCGTTAATGCCTGTGCGCATAGTCTTTGCTCCGCTGTTTAGTGACGCCCCTCCATCTTCCAGCGCATCGCTGCCGTCATATACAGCCTCCGCGCCGGAATGAAGCAGCTTTGTGGCATCCATCAATTCATTTACCCGGTCCATCAGTTCCTCATCATCCACATCCACGGACAGATTGAGGCGGATTCCGTTGATGGAAACCGCATCCATCTCAAAATCTTTCACATCCGCCTGAATAGTGGTGTCAAGTCCCTGTCCCGGCAGTATGGTGTACGTGAGTTGTTTATCAGATCCCACATTGGCAGCCGTCGCGTCAGCTGCAGTAATATTCTCACAAAGATCCGTATCCAGTGTGACCGATGCCTGCAGAGCATAATCTTCATAAAAATTCCCCTCACAGTTTTCATTTTCCGCGACGACAAAATGAATTTCCAGTTCACCATCTTTTCCTGCCAGTTCTTTGGCTGTTACCGGGCGGCCATCCAGTTTATAGGTAAGAGAAATCTTCCAGGGAATTTCTGCATTTTCCATGGTTCCCTGATAATATACTTTCTCCGCATCGGATGTGAAACTCACTGTGTCTCCTTCCTGACGTATAACGTCAGAAGTAGTCAGCATTTTCACCGAGGAATACTCTCCGTAATCGGTCACGCTGCCGCCCGGAAATGTATTGACTACATTCACATTACGGATTCCCCCCTGAGCGTCCGTCATTACATAGATCACTTCTTCTTTCCCGTCTGAAGTCTTTTTATTATCAGCAGCTTCCGCAGCCCGGACAGGCGCGGTCTGAGTGACCACAAGAGCAACCGCAAGGAATCCTGCCAGCCGTTTTTTCATTTTTCTCATTTTTCTTTTTCCTTCTTTCTCCTTCACTTTGATAAAGGTTCCGTCCAGCACATATAAAAGCCCCGGCAGCACAAAGAACACGATCGCCAGCGAGCACAAGGTTCCCTTTCCAAGAAAGTATCCAAGCTGCGAGAGCAGACCGTGGGTGGATATGATACCCATTAAGAAACCGACTACCGTCAGCACACTGCCTGAGGTAAGAATCGAGACGGTGACAGAAGATATGGTCTTTACCAGCGCATCCGCTTTTCCACAATCCGCCCTGTATTCCCGGTACCTGTCTGTCATCAAAATCGCATAATCTACCGTTGCGCCCAGCTGAATGGAACTGATGATCAGATAAGCAATATAAAAAATCGTATCTCCCGCAAAATACGGAACTGATAAATTTATCCAGATAGCCGTTTCAATACTCAGTACCAGAATCACAGGAAGAACAAGCGACTTCATGGTCAGCAGCAGTATCACAAAAATAGAGCCCACCGCGACGGCGTTGACTTTCACCGTATCCTCGGTGATAGTCTCCATCAGATCACAGGTGGAAACGCCCTCTCCTGCCAGATACCACTGGCCCGGATAATATTTTTCGGCAGTCTGCCGGATAGCTTTTACGAGAGCAAATGTATCCTCTCCCTCATACTCGGCATCGACAGAGAGAACCATCCGGGTGTAATTTTCCGAGTTAAGCTGTGACAGAGTCTCCTCATCCAGGTATTCTTCCGGAATCTCCGCTCCCACGGTATCCACATAAGAGAGAATGCTGTCCACCCGGTCGATTTTCTTCAGGCTCTTCGACAGCTCCCGCTGCTTTGCTTTATCATCTTTTGGCACAAGGAGCACGTAAGTATCCGTATCTCCTGCAAGCTTCCGTATTGCTTCCGTATCCTGACCAAGCTTCGTTTCCTCCCCGAAAATGTGGGATGCCCCATAATAGAAACTATTGGAAGAAGAAGCCAGATAGGACGGTACGATGAGAATCACAAAAATCACTATCATCGGGGCCGTTATCTTCTTTACTGCTCTGCCAAAACCTGCAAAAGACGGAAGAAATGCTCTGTGTTTCGTCCTGTCTATCCACCGACAGGTGTGAAGAAAGACGACCGGCATAAAAATAAATACGGTGATCAGGCTGATTGCGACTCCTTTTGCCAGCGCAAGCCCCAGATCCGGCCCCAGAAGAAACTGCATGAAACAAAGGGCAAGAAATCCGATGACCGTCGTGAGTCCGCTTGACAATATGGAAGAGGTTGACATACACAGCGCCTCAATCATCGCTTCTTTATCATCTGCCGCCCTTTTCCGGCATTCCTCAAACCGGTGCAGAAGAAATACTGAATAATCCAGAGACACAGCCAGCTGCAGGATATTTCCCGCGGAATTGGTCACAAAAGAAATCTCTCCAAAGATGAGATTCGTTCCCGCATTGATCACGATGGCGACTCCGAGACCGGCCAGAATCAGGAAGGGCTCTGCCCAGGAACCAGTGGTAAGCATCAGCACTGCCGTGACAAATATCACTGCGATGACAACGATTTTCTGCACTTCGCTGACTGTGCTGGTCGTCGCTTCCGCCGTGGAGACCGCGCTTCCCGTCACCGCATTGCTGTCACCGATAATTTCCCGTATCTCACTGACAGCCTCTATCCTGCTGTTTTCTGCGATGGTCAGAGAAAACAGTGCGTTTCCGTCTTTATAATAGGTCTCCACTGTTTTTTCATCCATGGTCTCCAGCGGTTCCGTGATGGATACGACGTCATCCAGCCAGGTAACGTCTGTTACTCCGTCCACATCCTGCAGGCGGGACTTATAGGAGAGAGCCTCTGTCAAAGATACATTTTTTACAAGAACCCTCGCATTAGGTATCCCCTCAGCAAACTCCTGCTCCATCACATCAATGGCCTTTGTAGAAGGACTGTCTTTCGGCAGATAATCATTGATATCATAATTGACCTGAATAAAGGGACGGCATGCCAGACTCGCCAGAAACAAGATTCCAAAAACAAGAATCACCAGCTTCGAATGTCTTAGCACGCCTCTGTAGAACTTTTCCATTTTCCGTATCACTCCAATCCTCTTATTGCGAGATTCATCATACAAAACGTTACTCAAAAAATACATGGCCAATTTCTACTCACCTGAGGAAAATTCTACATTTTTTAAAATTTAACGGTCAAATGTCCGGGATTACCCATTGTCTTTTCTTTTTTCCATTGTATAATAACGGATAGAACAGCATTTTTATTCGGTTATCAGAGATTGTATACGGAAGGAGACAGCAGAAATGACTCACGCGGAAAATTCCCTGCGCACCAAAACCAAACTTGCCGATTCGCTGAAAAAACTTATGATGCACAAGCCTTTTTCCAAAATCACGGTCAGCGAGATCATCCGGGACTGCAACGTCAACCGGAAGACCTTCTACTATCATTTTGAGGATATTTACGCCCTTCTCAAATGGATGTTTGCCCAGGATGCCATCAACATCGTAAAAGAGTACGACCTTCCCTCCGAATACCGGGAAGCGCTTTCTTTTGTCATGGATTATATATCGGATAATTCTTATATACTGAACTGCATTTTTGATTCTGTGGGGCTGGAAGAAATGAAACGTTCTCTTTATCCGGATATTCACGATATCATCCGGATCTGCATTGACAGCAAAGAAGAAGAGCTGGGGCTCCACATCAAAGAAGACTTTAAAAATTTTATCTGCAATCTGTATACGGAAGGATTTTCCGGTACACTGCTGAAACAGATCAAAGAGCCGGATAACGTGAGCAAAGAAGAAGCTATTTCATACTACTCTCTCATATTAAATGTATCTCTGCCGTCCGTTTTGCAAAGTGCTCCGAAAAAAGAAGACCTGCAGCCGGAAATACAATAAAAATTCCGGACTGCAGATTTTTTACATTTTTACGCATGCATTCTGTACTCAAGGCGGAGCTTGTCCGCAATCAAAGCGATAAACTCTGAGTTGGTTGGCTTACCTTTTCCGGCGCTGACTGTATATCCAAAGAGATCTTCCAGCACGTCGATTCTGCCCCGGTTCCATGCCACCTCAATGGCATGGCGTATGGCCCTCTCCACACTGCTTGAGGTTGTTTTATATTTTTTGGCAATGGTCGGATACAGCAGTTTCGTGATATAATTGAGCAGATTGATATCATTGACCGTCATCATAATGGCTTCGCGAATATACTGGTACCCTTTTATGTGGGCAGGAATGCCGATTTCCCGGATGATATTGGTGATATCCGCTTCCAGGCTGTTCTCCGTATATGCAGCCGCAGAAAGTACTTTTGCTTCTCTTTGTCCTGCTTCCTCCTCCACCTTTTTCTGGCGCAGGCTCTCCTCCCTGGCCGCTGCGATATGCAGGATCCTGCGTGCCAGATTGTCCAGATTGAATGGCTTTAATATGTAGTAAGCGACCCCCAGTTTGCATGCACATTCGATCATAGACTGATTGCCTATGGAAGAGACAATGATAAACGACGGCGTATGAGACACGTTTTTATCGCTGTTAATCTTCTCTATGACGGAAAATCCGTCCATCACCGGAAGAACCACATCAAGAAGCACGATATCCGGCTGACCGCTTACTATGGCCGCGCAGGCATCCTGCCCGTTATCTACGCTGTCAATAAGGTTCATATCTTTTCTCTTGTCAAAAAAATCGCCAAGTTCTTTTCTTGAAATCTCTGAATGATCTGCGACTAAAATATTGATTGTTTTCATATGCAATGTCCTCCGTAAATTTTGTACTGCCACTCTGTTGTTCTACCTGATACCTTTGTTTTTTACTGTAATTTATTAAAATCTATCGCATTTTTATATTCCAGACGGATTTTATCGGAAATCAGCGCGATAAACTCTGAGTTTGTCGGCTTGCCTTTCCCCGACTGAATGGTGTAGCCAAACAGCTCGTGGATGGTGTCCATTTTTCCGCGGTTCCACGCCACTTCAATGGCATGCCGTATGGCTCTTTCCACCCTTGAAGGAGTTGTCTTATGCATTTTTGCAATGGTCGGATACAGCTGTTTGGTAATGGAATTTAAAATATCCATATCTGTCACCGCCATCTTAATCGAATCCCGCAGATACTGATACCCCTTAATATGAGCAGGAACTCCAATTTCATGGATAATGTTCGTCACAATCACCTCAAGCTGGTATTCCATATCCGTATGTTTTTGTTCTTTTTCCATGGAAATGAATTTTCCGGCGTCTTCCTTTGCTTTTTTCCCGTTTTTAACCTGTCGTATTTTTTTCATGAGAGAGTTCTGGTCGAAGGGCTTCAAAATCACATACCAGGCGCCCAGCTCCAGCGCTTCTTTTGTTATCATTTCCTGCTCCATGGCAGTCAGCACGATAAACGCCGGTTTCTTTTCCATTTCCTTATCCTTCTGTATCTCTTCCAGTACCCCGAGCCCGTCCATCTTCGGCATAATGATGTCCAGAAGCACCACGTCCGGGTGTGTCCGGCGGATCATCGACACTGCGTCCACGCCGTCAGAGGCGCTTCCGACAATCGTCATGTCCTGCTCTCTGGAAACAAGATCCTTCAGGTTATGACGGATTCTCTCGTTATCATCCGCAATTGCTACATTAATGTTTGACATATAACATCCTCCTGTAAATTGCAATGCTTTGTACCATCATTATACTTTTCCAGACAGCCGAATACAATTTTATTTTATCGCAATTGTTTATGATATTTATTATATTATGAGTTTCTCCCCTTCAATATGCCTTTTTTCCAAATATTTTTCCAGTTTTAGGCTCGGGAAAAATCGGTTTTGGCACTTTTTGTTGACTTTTTCAATTTCATGTGTTAAAGTTTTTATAGTTTTTACCGTTAAAGTGTCAAAGTGCATAAATTCTTCTACATTTGTACTTGCATCATTCAGCGGAAATAAAAAGAACTGAAAAAAGAAAGGGAGAAATTATGAAACTTATCGTCTTGATTATCTATTTTGCTATTTTAATCGGCATCGGATTCTACTGCAGAAAACATGCCACTGACGTCAACGGATTTGTTCTGGGAGGTCGTTCCGTAGGCCCATGGCTGACGGCTTTCGCTTACGGTACCTCCTATTTTTCTGCCGTGGTATTTGTGGGATACGCCGGACAGTTTGGCTGGCGTTTCGGTATCGCCGCCACCTGGGCGGGCATCGGCAACGCCATCATCGGCTCACTCCTTGCCTGGATGATTCTGGGGCGTCGGACCAGAGTAATGTCACAACATCTTGACTCCGCGACCATGCCTCAGTTTTTTGGCAGGCGCTTCGACAGCCCTTCCTTAAAAATTGCGGCGTCCGCCATTATTTTCGTATTCCTGATTCCTTACACAGCTTCATTGTACAACGGACTATCGCGTCTTTTCGGAATGGCATTCCATATCGATTACTCCGTCTGTATTATCATTATGGCTGTTCTCACTGCTATATATGTCATTGCCGGCGGATATATGGCTACCGCCATCAATGACTTCATCCAGGGAATCATCATGCTGGTGGGCATCGCTGCCATTGTTATTGCCGTCATCAACAGTAAGGGCGGTTTCACCGCTGCTCTTGACGGACTGGCGCGGGTGACCGACGAGAGTGTCTCCACTACACCTGGTATCTTCGCATCCTTTTTCGGACCGGAGCCGCTCAACCTTCTCTTCGTGGTGATTCTGACCTCCCTCGGCACCTGGGGACTTCCGCAGATGGTGCAGAAGTTCTACGCCATCCGGGATGAGGATTCCATCAAAAAAGGAACTTTTATATCTACCATTTTTGCACTGGTAGTTGCCGGCGGCTGCTACTTCCTCGGAGGATTCGGACGTCTGTTTTCCGATCAGATTGACGTCGCGGCAAACGGCTATGATTCCATCATTCCGACCATGCTTGAGAACCTGAGCCCTGCGTTGATAGCTCTGACAGTCATCCTCGTACTGTCCGCTTCCATGTCCACTCTCTCCTCTCTTGTCATTGCGTCAAGCTCCACGCTGACCATCGACTTTATCCGGGACGTTTTCTTTAAGAAAATGAGAGACGAAAGACAAGTTCTCATCATCCGGGTGCTCATCGTGGTTTTCATTGCCATCTCGGCCATACTGGCTCTTATCCAGTATAAGAGCAACGTGACATTTATCGCGCAGCTTATGGGAATCTCCTGGGGAGCTCTGGCGGGTGCCTTCCTGGCGCCGTTTCTTTACTCCCTTTACTGGAAACGCACTACAAAAGCCGCCTGCTGGGTATCCTTCCTTTTTGGCTGTATTCTGATGATCGTGGATATGG
>ERZ1643247.773-NODE-773-length-35217-cov-4.875832_pt1 | contig 35217 bp, 35 predicted proteins | sample MGYA00579264_ERZ1643247 | MGnify/ENA primary metagenome ERZ1643247 (study PRJEB29033, sample SAMEA4952262) | chicken gut metagenome | biome: Broiler Chicken; feature: Gastrointestinal Tract; material: Caecum | place: Ireland | collected 2018 | study: Broiler... | reverse complement strand
AATCCCTTGTTTTCTACACTTTTTCGCTATTTTTTTCTTTGACTTTTGACATCAAGACAACCGTCTCCACATGCACGGTCTGCGGGAACATATCCACCACCTGCACCGCATCCACCTGATATCCCCTCTGGCACAAATACGCCAAATCCCTTGCTAATGTCGCAGAATCACAAGAGACATATACCACTTTCCCCGGCGCAATCTGTACCATCGTATCCAGCAGCGCCGCATCGCATCCCTTTCTTGGCGGGTCTACCACAACCACATCCGCACAAACACCCTGCTCCCGGTACCATTTCGGAATGACCTCCTCCGCCGCGCCTACGGTAAATGCGGCGTGCGCCATCCCATTTTGCGCTGCATTGCGTTTGGCGTCGGCAATGGCTTCCGGTATGATTTCCACACCCAATACCCGCTTTGCTTTTTGTGCAAAAAACAGGGAGATCGTCCCGATGCCGCAGTATAAATCCAGCACCGTCTCCGTCCCGTCCAGCTGTGCAAAGTCCAGCGCCGTTTGGTATAATACACAGGTTTGTACCGGATTGACCTGATAAAAAGACAAGGGTGAAATTTCAAACTGGATCTCTCCGATCCCATCCCGGATAAATCCCCGTCCCCATAGCACCCGAATGTCTTTTCCCAAAATCACATTGGTCGCGTTCCGGTTGGTGTTGATCACAATCGACGTCATCCCTTCTACCGCCTGCAGCCGCTCTACCAGCGCTTCCTCATGGGGCAGTTTTTTTCCGTTTACCACCAGGCAGACCATCACCTCTCCCGATTGCCGCCCAATCCTGGTTAAAATATGCCGTACCAGCCCCTGATGGGTCTGTTCATCATAGATGGAAATCCGGTATTCCTGCAAAAAAGCCCGGATAATCGCTATAATTTGGTCGTTTCGCGCATCCTGCAGCAAACAGCGCGGCGTATCAATCAGCCGATGGCTGCGCTTGGCATAAAAGCCGATCGCCGGTACGCCTGCCGCCGTCCCCACCGGAAACTGCGCTTTGTTCCGGTATCTCCAAGGGTCTTTCATCCCAATCGCAGGACGGACGGAGATGCCGGAAAACCCGCCAATGCGCTCCAAATGATCTTTGACCTTTTTGGTTTTCCATTCCAGCTGTTTTGCATACGAAAGATGCTGCAGCTGGCAGCCGCCGCATTTTGCAGCCACCGGACAGCGCGGCGCGACCCGGTCGGCAGACGCTTCCATTATCTCCAGCAGTTTCCCGTATCCATACGTCTTCTTCACTTTTACGATCTGTACACGGATGCGTTCGCCGGGCAAAGCGCCTTCGACAAATACCGTGTACCCGTCTATTCTGCCAATCCCTTCGCCCTGGGCGCCCAAATCGTCCACCCGCATTTCATAGATTTGATTTTTCTCTACCGGAAGCTTCATTCTTCCCCTCCGTTTCTCCCTTCTGTTCCATAGGGACATACTGTCCCATTGCAAACACAGTGTCTACAATGAATAAAATCCGCATTGGGCTCTCCTCTTCCGTCCGAAAGCATCCGGCGCATCTTTTGCATGGTCTGCAGTGCATCCTTGCGGACTTTCCTTGTATTTCTGATAAAAAACATATAATCCTGATATCGCAGCCATCCGTATTTGGGACGGCTGCCGTAAACATCCTCCAGCAGCAAAAAATAAGCCGCCAACTGCAAATAATCCCCCACATGCGGCAGGGGATTGTCTCCAATGTTCCCGCTTTTGATTTCCACCGGCACCGGGCGTTTGCTCCATCTGCGCCGATAGACAAAATCCGGCTTTCCGCGCAGTCCGTATGTCTGCGACGTGAGCAGCCTGCCAAAGGATTGTCTCCCGCTTTGTTTCTGATCCGCATAGATCAGGCGGAATCCTACCATACCGTCTTTGCGTGGCAGCTTCTGCATCTGCCCTTTCCTGCCGCGCAGACAAAAGCAAACGACTGCCAGCGCCACCGCCAGCACCACCACCCAGTCTGCCCATACCCCTGTTTGTACCAGTTCAAGCCAATCCATACCGTATCACCAAATATGCCGCTGCCACAGCGATTGCCAATATCCCCAACCGGCGCAGCAGCCGAATCCGACTGTACCTGCGATAAATCTTCTGATGAAACGCCACCCCCCGCACAAACTGAGAGGAAACGGTATCTGTCAGATGCCGCTGCTGCATCCGCTGCCGGTATCGGCGGCGAATTTCCTGCCTGCCGTATTGTCTTTCATAGTACCACTGAAAGGGGCAGTACGCATATTGATTCAGTTCATGGGCAGAAAGCATTTCTTTATTCCCTTGCTTATTCATAGTCCGAACGGCTCAAATTCCGCTGCAGCATCCGATGGTAGCCCGCCCAGTGTCCCGGCGTACTGTCCGCCGTCAGCGCCTCCTCGATCATCTTTGTTTTCGCATCCATATTATCCGCGCAATGGAGCAAAAACGCCTCTATGGTAGAGGGCAGTTTTGGCGAGCCATATTCGTATTCTCCGTGATGCGCCAGCATACAGTGCTTCATCAAAGACTCCAGCCGTTTGGGAAATCCCGGTATCTTTGCGGCAGCATCCCGAATCAGTTCCGCTCCCAAGATCAAATGCCCCAGCAGTTGTCCGTCATCCGTATAATCATTGACGGGGAAATCGGATAATTCCAGTACCTTCCCCACATCATGCAGCATGGCGGACGCCACCAAAATATCTCTGTCCACATAGCGGTAACGCGGCGCCATAAAATCGCAAATCTGCGTCACAGAAAGCGTATGCTCCACCAGCCCGCCCCGCACGCTGTGATGCATGGTTTTTGCCGCGGAATGATAGGGAAACTCTTTGCTGATGACCGGATGCTTCCAAAAAATTTCTTCCAACAGCTGTTTTAAGTATGGATTTTGGATGGTTTTGATGTATGCCATCAGCTCTTGATACATCTCTTCGATATTCTTATCCGTACATGGAACAAAATCCGCCGGATCATACTCCCCTTCCCTGCTGCGGCGGATGCGCTTGACATTGAGCTGTAACTCATTGTTAAAGGTTGTCACATACGCATCAACTTTGATAAAATCATTTTCCTGAAAACTCTGAATCTCGTGATTCAATTCCCAAACTTTCGCATCTACCATGCCAGTTTTGTCCTGCAGTTTTAAGGACAAGTAGTTTTTTCCATTTCTGGATTTCATGGTCTGTCTGCTCTTGCACAGATAATGCTCGATGATATTCTCGCCTTCCCGCAGTTCTTTGATATATTTCATGCCAATCCTCACTTTCTGTCCATTTTCCTAACACTTTATTATACACAAAATCCCCGCTGGATACCAGTCTTTCCAAAGTTTTCTTTTTTGTTCTCCCATGGTGAAACAAACTATCGCCGTCTTTCGTCTGACCAAACGTAATCAAAACGTAACCTCTCTTTTTGCCAAACTATGGTATGATAGTAAAAAACATGTTAGGAGGATTGACCATGAAAAAAAGAACCCCATCTGTCTGCGCGCTGCTGACTGCTTCCCTGCTGCTCAGCCTGGCACCGCAGACCGTATTTGCCGCAGAAGAGGACAGTATCCTTTCCTATGATTTTCGCAATCAGGATACCGATGTGAGTGGAGACGGCTGGGACTGGGACGCCAGCGGGCGTATCTTATCTTTAGACGGGCTGTATCTGCAAGTGAGCGATGCAGACCATGTTTCTCAGGAAGGCGCCATCTGTTTACCGGAAGACAGCATTTTGTATTTGGACGGCGACAGCGAAATTCTGGTTGACGCTTATGGTCTGCATGCCATTTACGCCGAAGGAGATCTCTCCATCCGCGGAAACCATGATTTGATCGTCAGCACCTCCAGTGCTTCCGCCAGCGTAGTAGCTGTCCATCAAGGGGATATCACCATCGAAGACGGCGCATTTTTGGAAGTATACCCCGCCGGATATGTGCTGTATGTGACAGGAGCCAAAGGAAAAGACGGCGTCGTTAATATTTATGATACTGCCAAAGTCGAAGTCCATGACCCCTACGACGACAACTTCTATGATATCGATACAGACCATCTGGTATATGTGACCTATCGTTCCCCCGCAAAGCCCACGGATGCGTGGCTGAACTTCAGCGAGGAATATGACAGGGACTACGAAACCATTACCTTCAGCAAAAAAACGACCGCGGATGCCAGCGATTCCAAGGAGGATACGGATGCTGACGAAGATACAGACAAGGATACCGCAGAGACTCCCGAATCAGTCACCACGCAAACCCATACCTATACCATCCGCATCGGCAATACCATGATTGCCAAAGACGGTGCACCTGCGTATCAAGGGGATGTTCCTGCTTATCTGTCTGAGGCAGGGTATACCATGCTGCCGCTGCGGGCATTGTTGTCTGTATCCCAGGAAGATGTGGACATCGACTGGAATCAAGCAGAGAAAACAGCGACCATCCAATGGGGCGATACGACGGCTGTCATACAGGAAAACAACCGCACCATGGTGGTCAACGGCAAAACCGTTGCACTGATCAATCCGGCAGAAACCGTCCAAAACCGTATGTTCCTTTCTCTGCGGGACTGGAGCGCTCTGCTGCAGTTGCCGGAAGACGCCCTGCAATGGGACAGCGCTTCCCAAACGGTCACACTGGTTTATGAAACTACACAAAACAACGCATAACTCCCCATTTCCTCCCGCTTAACCAAGCGGGAGGTTTTTTCTCACGTTCCACTCTGTTCCGTCGTCTGCGGCATGTTCCCGGGCGTACAGAAAAACAGCCGGACCCGCTTTCGTCTGCCAAGCAGGTTCCGACTGTTTGCTTCTCTGGGTTCTGCTCGCTGCCGCCAAACACTTATGGCAGCGTCACCAGCCCCTGTTCATACATCCGCTGTAAGGACTTCAAAATTCCCACTTTGGCATGGTACCAAGTCAATCCGCCCTGGAAATAGACAGAATACGGCGCCCGCAACGGTCCATCCGCACTCAGCTCAATGGAAGAGCCTTGGATAAATGCGCCTGCCGCCATAATCACATCGCAGGGATAGCCCGGCATGGCATACGGTTCCGGTCTGACGTAACTGTCCACCGGCGCCGCAGCCTGAATGCCCTCGCAAAATGCAATCAACCGCTCCGGCGTTCCCAGCTCCACCGCCTGAATGATGTCATGTCGGCTTTCGGTGCCGTTGGGGAACACGGAAAATCCCAGCCGTTCATACAAATTCGCCGCAAACACCGCGCCTTTGAGCGCACCTGCGGATACCGTCGGCGCCAGGAAAAATCCCTGGTACAATGCCCGCATCACATCCAGGCTGGCGCCCACCTCCTGCCCCAGCCCCGGCGCGCTCAGGCGATATGCACAGCGATCGATACATGCTTTCGTGCCGCAGATATACCCGCCGATGGGCGCCAAACCGCCGCCGGGATTTTTAATCAAAGAACCGACAATCATGTCGGCGCCCACATCCGAAGGCTCTATGGGTTCCACAAATTCCCCGTAACAGTTGTCTACCATACAGATCACATCGGGCTTGATGCTTTTGACAAACGCAATCAATTCCCCAATCCGCGCGACAGACAGGGTCGGGCGCAGCTGGTAACCTTTGGAACGCTGGATGGTCACCAGCTTGGTTTTTGCATGGATGGCTTTGCGGATGGCTTCATAATCAAACCCACCGTCCGGTAATAAATCCACCTGGCGGTAAGAAACGCCGTACTCCGCCAGCGAACAAGGCGATTGCCGGATGCCAATCACCTTTTCCAGCGTATCATACGGTTTGCCTACGGGAGAAAGCAGCTCTTCTCCCGGCAGCAGATTGGCAGACAGCGCAATGGCAAGAGCATGGGTGCCGCAGGTAATCTGCGGACGCACCAACGCCGCTTCCGTATGGAAGCAGGATGCATATATCGCCTCCAAAACCTCTCTGCCCTGGTCATTATATCCATATCCGGTGGAACCGGAAAGGCATTCCGCACTTACCCGATGCTCCTGCATCGCGCGCAGTACCTTTGCCTGATTATATTCCGCCACCATGTCAATCTGCGCAAACCGCTCCTGCAGACCGCGCAGCACTTCTTCCCCAAGGGCTTCCACTTCCGGGGAAATCCCCAGCATACCATAAATCTGTTCCATGTTTTGTTACTCCTTTTCTGTTCTTGTTACATTGCGCAGTTCCACACGTCCGCTGCGGTCATCGGATAATGCCAGTTGTGCCACAGCCGCTTCTCCGGTCTGCGGCAAACGCACCGCAATAGGGGAAATCCATTCTCCTTTGAGCAAACGCCTGACCATTGCCGCATCCAATGTCACGCCATAGGGCTGTGTGCTGTTTTTCCATATCGTAAAGGTACATCCGTTTTTCCATTGGCTACAGGCATACGCCTTGCTGTTTTCCTGGATCCTGCCCTGTCCACATCTGGGACAGACGCCCAAATCTTTGCCGGCGGGCGTTCTGCTCCGCCGCACCGGCTCGTCAAAGGTGATCTCCTGCTTCCGCTCTGCGGCATCCTGCACCAGAAAACACACATACCGCCGAATGCTTTCCAGAAATCGTGTCTGGCTCATCGTCCCTTTGGCGATGGCTGCCAGCCCTTTTTCCCATTTTCCTGTCGTTTCCGCACTGCGCAGGGCTTCCGGCACCACTGCAATGAGTTTTTGTCCCTTCTCGGTGGGAATCAGCGTCCTGCCTTTGCGCTGGATATATCCGACCTTCAGCAGGCGCTCAATGATCGCTGCCCGCGTTGCCGGTGTCCCCAAACCACTTTCTTTCATTTGCTCCCGCAGAGCTTCGTCTGGAATCGTCCGTCCTGCATGCTCCATGGCAGACAGCAGCATGCTTTCTGTATATGGCTGCGGCGGTTTCGTTTGTTTCGCCAGCACCGCCGTCTCCTCTGCCACAACCCGCCTGCCTTCCTCCAATACCGGCAAAGGCGCTTCTGCTGTGCGCTCCTTGGCAGGCTGCGGTGCCATTGCCTGCTCCACCGCCAACCAACCTTCCTGCCGCACCGTCTTGCCTTTGGTCAAAAAGGTGTCCTCTCCTACCTTGGTATACACCTTGGTCACCTCATAGAGATACGGCGGATAAAATACTGCCAAAAACCGACCTGCAATCAGTTGGAATACCTTCCGTTCTTCCTCGGTCAAAGACGCCATAGTAATGCGGCCATCCGTCGGCAGGATTGCGTGGTGATCCGTCACCCGGCTGTTATCCACAATGCGTTGGGTCAATGGCAGCCGCCCTGCTGCCAGGACGCTGCGCATCTTGTCCGCCATATCCTCACTCACATAGCGGCTGTCGGTACGGGGATAGGTAATCATTTTCCGGCTCTCATACAGCTTCTGTGCAATTTGCAATGTCTGTTGTGCGGAAAACCCGAATTTCCGATTGCATGCGCGCTGTAATTCCGTTAAATCGTACAGCAGTGGTGGCAGCTGCTTTTTTTCCTCCGTTTCCACCCGCGTGATGCTGCCCGCCTTCCCGCGGGTTCGCGCTGCAATCCGTTCCGCCTCTTCCCGCCCGGCAATCCGTGTCTGTTCTGCTTCGTCCAGCCAAATGCCGCGATAGCAGCCGAAGACCGCTTCCACTTCAAAATACGCCTGCGGCACAAACGCGTCAATCTCGTTTTGCCGCTGTACCATCATCGCCAGCGTTGGCGTCTGTACCCGCCCAATGCTCAACAGCGCATGATATTGCAGGCTATATGCCCGGGATGCGTTCATGCCCACCAGCCAGTCCGCTTCCGCCCGGCAGCGCGCCGAATGATACAGCAAGTCATATTCCCGTCCATCCTTCAGCGAAGCAAACCCCTCCCGGATGGCGGTTTCTGTCATGCTGGAGATCCATAACCGGCGAAACGGCTTCCTGCACTGGGTGAATTCGTACAGATAGCGGAAGATCAATTCTCCTTCCCGCCCGCTGTCCGTCGCGCAGATAATGTCCGTCACTTCTTTGCTGTTCATCAGCCTGCGCAGCACCCGCAGTTGTCCTTTGGTTTTGGGGAGGGCTTCCAGCTTCATCTTCTCTGGAAGAATGGGCAGGGTGTCAAAACGCCACTTGCGATACGCCGCATCGTAGGCTTCCGGCTCTGCCAGGGTCACCAGATGCCCGATGGCCCAGGTGACAATGTACTGCGCGTTGTAGAAATAGCCGTCGCCTGTTTCCCGCGCACCCAATACGCCTGCCAGATCCCGCGCGACCGAAGGCTTCTCTGCAAGCACCAGTGTTTTTCCCATTTCCATCCTCCTTTCGTCACATTTTTTTAGTATAGCATCTCATCTGGGCAAAAGCAAATAAAAATCCCGGGAACTCCAGCTTTTTTTCCGATATTTTCGGGCTCTCCGTTGACAAAGCCTCGCCCCTGCTATACAATGAAACGACAATCAATCTATATACGGAGGATGACCATGCACTCTTATCAGATTATCTCTGACAGTTCCTGCGATTTGCCCGCAGAACTGTTGCAAACATTGCAAGTCGGTATCGTGCCCTATTATGCGTCTTTCGATACCGTTCAATATCATAAGGAACTGCTGGAACTCACGGCAGAAACCTTTTATGACCGGATTCAAAACAGCAGCGTATTCCCCAAAACCTCCCTGCCTCCGATTTCCGACTACATGGACGTATTCGAACCATACCTGAAAGCGGGCAAGGATGTGCTGTGCATTTGTTTGACATCTAAATTCAGCGGCTCTTATCAAAGCGCCCATAACGCCAAGCAAATCCTGTTGGAGACCTATCCCCAGCGCCGGATTGAAGTACTGGATTCCATCAATGTAACCGCTACCCAGGGGATGCTGGTTCGGGAAGCCTGCCGGATGCGGGACGCCGGCTATGACTTGGACAGGCTGATTGCCGTCTTGCAGCAGCTCAAACACACATCCAAAATTTATTTCACCGTGGATTCCCTGCAATTCCTGCAGCATGGCGGACGGGTAGGCAAAGCCGCCGCTTTGGCAGGCGCATTATTAAATATCAAGCCCATCATCGCCATGAAAGAAGGTGAATTATTCCCAGAACGCAAAGTCCGCGGGCATAAAAAAGCGCTGAAAACCCTTTTGGAAATGACCCAAGCGGATCTTTCTGCCCAAAAAGAACGCTATCAGCTCTGCGTCATCCGCGCTGGGAAAGAACTGGAAGCAGAAGCCCAATCCCTGATTGCGGCGCTGTCTGCGGAAGGATATGCCGTGGAATCCAAGCCATGGACCATCGGCGTTACCATCGGCACCCATGCAGGCCCCACCGCCATTGGTATCTGCTATATGCAGCCCTATGAAACCATAGCGCCTGCCGCGGCACAGCCCTAACACGGTTCCATGCCCGGCAGCCTCTCATTCCAATCTCTCATCCCATACCGGTACCACCCTCTCCCTCTTGCATCTGCCGGTTTCTTCCGCACCTGCAAAGAGGAGAAGGCGCTTCCGGCACGGACGTTCCATTGCCGCTCCCTTGCGCCCCACACCTTTTTCTTCCTGCAAAGAGGAGACGTACTTTTCCACCCTTTTGTCTTTTTTCTACTCTTTCCCAACATCCGCAGCCCATTCCCCTCTGCCGCAAAAAAGGGTATCCCACAGGCGATGTTTCTCCTGTGGCATACCCTCTTGACGATGGTTCTTCTTTACTTATCTCTCAGCTGCGCGCCCAATTCTTTTGCCAGACCATCCAAAATTGCCTGCATGGCATCTGCAATGTCTGTATCCGCCAAGGTACGTTCTGCACTGCGGAAAGAAATGGAATACGCCACCGATTTATAGCCCGCTTCAATCTGTGCGCCCTGGTATACGTCAAACAGCTTCACTTCTTCCAGATAGTCACCGCCGTTTTTGCGGATCACATCTGCAATCTGTTTTACCGTCACCGTTTCTTTTACCAACATCGCAATGTCTCTGGTGATCGCAGGGAATTTCGGCAGCGGCTGATATACCGTCACCAGCTTCGCATGGGCAATCAGCGGACGCATCTGCAGCACTGCCAAATACACCTTGGTGCCGATTTCATAATTCTTCGCCACCGCAGGATGTACTTCTCCCAGATAACCAACCGTTTCTCCGTTGATCTTGACGGCGGCGGTTCTGCCGGGATGCATCCAGGGCAGTGTGGACTCTGCCGCGTATTCCGTCTGTCCTTCTATGCCCAGCACTCGAGTCAGATGTTCGATCGTCCCTTTCAAATCATAGAAATCCATCTTGCCGTACATCCCAATGGTCAGCGTCGGCACTTCATCCGGCAGTTCCGTCAGCGGCAACGCTTTGGGCAGATATACCTTCGCCACCTCAAAGAGCGCCGCACGTTCGTTTCTTCTGTTATAATTGATTGCCAGGGAATTCAAAATCCCGTTGAAAGAAACCGTCCGCATCACGCTGAAATCTTCTCCCAGCGGATTGGAAATAGTCACCGTCCGACGCAGCGGGCTGTCTGCCGGAATCTGCAGTTTGTCAAATACCTTCGGGCTTTCAAAGCTGTATGTCATCGCCTCGCACAGTCCTTCTGCCACCATCGTATCTTTCACCAGTGCTGTGATATTCTGTTCTCTGGTTTTCTTTCCTACGGTCGGCGTACCGGTTGCTAGGGTCGGCTCAATTTTATCATACCCGTAGAATCTGGCAATTTCTTCTGCCAAGTCCGCCTGCGCTTCCAGATCCGGACGGAATGTGGGCACCGTTACGGTATGATGCACCGGGTCTACCTTCAATTCGATTTGTTCAAAAATCCGCTGCATCTGCGCTTCGGGAATATCGGTCCCCAGGAAACGATTGATCCATTCCGGGGAATAGGACAACTCCCAAGTGTCCCGCCGGTTGGGATAACAGTCCACGACACCGGGTACGATCTCTCCGCAACCCAGCAGTTCCACCAGCTGTGCAGCTCTGTTGACTGCCTCCAGCGCTAGGTTGGGGTCCAGCCCTTTTTCATATTTGCTGGACGCATCGGTACGCAGACCCACCTTTTTTGCCGTAATCCGCACGTTGGGACCATAGAAATTTGCAGATTCAAATAATACCGCTTCTGCATGCTCGCTGATTTTGGAATTTTCTCCCCCCATCACGCCGGCAATCGCAACGGCTTTTTCTGGATCGGAAATCACCAGCATGGAAGGATCCAGCTGACGCTCCACCCCATCCAACGTCGTAATGCGTTCCCCTTCTTTCGCATTGCGCACAATAATTTTCCGGTCTTTGATGGTATCCACATCGAACGCATGCATCGGCTGACCCATTTCCAGCATCACATAATTGGTGATGTCTACAATATTATTGATGGGACGCACGCCTGCCGCACGCAGCCTTTTGCGCATCCAACGGGGAGACGGCTCAATTTTGACATTTTTCACCGCTCTGGCCACATAGCGCGGGCACAGCTGCGGATTTTGAATCTCTACGGAAATCAAATCCTCTGTTTTGCCCGACGCGCTTTCTTTCAGGCTGATCTCGGGATAGCGCAGCGCAATGCCGTACGTTGCGGCCGCTTCCCGGGCAATCCCCAAAATGCTGAAACAGTCGGGGCGGTTGGAGGTAATTTCAAATTCCACCACATCATCCTTTAAGTCCATCACTTCTGTGACGTCCTTGCCCAACGGAACCGCTTCCGGGAAAATATAAATCCCGTATTCCGGCGCTTCCGGGAAATCATGCCGGTCAAACCCCAGCTCTTCAATGGAGCAAAGCATCCCTTCCGACAGGACGCCGCGCAGGCTGCCGCTGCGGATTTCCTTACCGCCTGCAATCACGGACTGATCCAGCGCAACCGGCACATAATCCCCTTCTTTGACATTCGGCGCGCCGGTGACAATGCTCAGCTCCCTTTCGCCGCCCACGTCCACCTGGCAGACCACCAGTTTATCTGCATCGGGATGTTTGGTAATGGAACGAATGCATCCCGTTACAATATGTTTCAAGTCGCCGCCCATGGTGGTCACGCCTTCCACCTTCGAGCCTGTCAGTGTAATATCTTCGATAAATTCCTTGATTGACGCGGTCACGTCTGTATATTCCTTTAACCATGACATCGGTACATCCATGTTGCGATTCTCCTTTCCAACTGTAAACTGAAGCTTAGAACTGTTTCAAGAATTTCATATCGTTTTCAAACAGCAGACGCAGGTCTGTAATGCCGTAACGCTGCATTGCCACGCGTTCCAGCCCCATCCCAAACGCAAATCCGCTGTATTCCTCCGGGTCAATCCCGCTCATCTGCAGCACTTTCGGGTGCACCATACCACAGCCCAGCAGTTCAATATACCCTTCGCCTTTGCACACGCGGCATCCTTTGCCGCCGCAAGCAAAGCAGGTAACGTCCATTTCCGCACTGGGTTCGGTAAACGGGAAATGATGCGGGCGGAAGCGTACTTTTGTCTGTTCGCCGAACAGTTCTTTGGCAAAAACTGCCAATGCACCCTTTAAGTCGCCCATGGTGACATTTTTATCCACCACCATGCCTTCCAGCTGATGGAATACGGGTGAATGGGTCGCATCCACTTCGTCGGAACGATATACGGCGCCCGGGCAGACCATACGGATCGGCAGCTTCCCTTTTTCCATCGTACGCACCTGTACTGGAGAGGTCTGGGTACGCAGCAGGATATCTCCGCCGATATAGAACGTATCCTGTTCATCCCTGGCAGGATGATTTTTGGGAATATTCAGCGCTTCAAAGTTATAATAATCCTTTTCCACCTCCGGACCTTCTGCTACTTCGTAACCCATTCCCATAAAAATATCACAGATTTCGTCAATGACAATGCTCATCGGGTGTTTGTGCCCTTCCGCTCTGGGGGTACCGGGCATAGTGACGTCGATTTTTTCTTTCTCCAGCCGATGCGCCATTTCTGCCGCCGACAGTCTGTTTTTTGCTTCTTCCAGCATGTTTTCCAGATCCTGGCGCACTTCATTTGCCATCTGCCCAATGATAGGACGTTCCTGCTCCGACAATTTCCCCATTTCCTTCAAAATGGCCGTCAGCTCGCCTTTTTTCCCCAGATATTTTACCTTCAGTTCATCAATATCCTTGATTTCTTTCGCTTCCTGGAACGCAGCCATTGCCTGCTCGCGAATGGCTTTCAATCTTTCCTTCATGTCCGATTCTCTCCTTTTCTATCTGATTTCTTTTTTTCTGCAAAAAAAACAGCCCCCATCCCCCAAAGGGACGAAGACTTCCGTGGTACCACCCAATTTCCTGCTGTCACAGGCACTCAAATGCGTAACGTGCATGAAACGGATTTCCCTACGCTTGCAGCTACGCAGTTCAGGAAATCGGCTCCAGTGGGAACTTCCGCAAAGCAACCAAACCAAAAACGCTTTCAGCCGATGACGTCTTCTCTCTGCGGCGGCGGTTCTGCGTACTTTTCACCTTCACAGCCTTTTTCTTGCTGATAACACGTTCATTTTACCACAACCAATCAGAAAGTCAAGGAAAACTTCCAAAAACCGCCGTAAAATCCATGTAAAACCACGGATTTATGCTTCTGTTTTTTTGGCGTTTCGTACAATTTGCCAAAAGTGCGCGCATTTGCCTTGCAAATTGCCCGGGAAACTGGTATAGTGAGTACCTGCGGTCTTTTTTCCGCAGGCATGCTTTAGACGGGAAGAGAAAGATTGCCAAAGCATGCAAGGATGATATGGAAACAATCGGTCGAAAGAAAACAGGAGTCCATCTTTGGTGTCTGTAAAGAACCACCAGATTTTTTCTGTGTTCCACATCCGGCGGAGGGTGTCCTCACTTTTGGGGATGCGGCATACAGACAGCGCCGCGGTCTATTTGCCCTCATCAGGCTGCGTTTTGCCCGGATGGCATTGCACTGCCGTCAGAATGCGTGTCCCATCGCGGATTTTTGGAGAACACCGGCTTTGCTGCCATGGGGTTTTCTTCGGCTGGAAAAAAGAAAGGAAGACTACATGGAACATTTGAAATTTGAAGAAATGCAATTATCTCCGGAAATTTGTCAGGCTGTATTGGATATGGGATTTGAAGAAGCCACGCCGATCCAATCCCAAGCCATCCCTTTGATCAAAGCAGGCAAAGACTTGATCGGACAGTCCCAAACCGGCACAGGAAAAACCGCCGCCTTCGGTATCCCCTGTCTGGAACGCATCCACCCGGATGACCGCCGCCTGCAGGCGCTGATCCTCTGCCCGACGCGGGAGCTTGCCATTCAGGTCAGTGAAGAATTTCGGAAGCTGCTCAAGTACAAGGACAATATCCGGGTGGTACCCATTTACGGCGGACAGCCCATTGACCGCCAGATCCTGGCGCTGAAAAAAGGCGCACAGGTTGTCATCGGCACACCGGGCCGCGTGATGGATCATATGCGCCGCCGCACCTTAAAGATGGAAACCGTTCAAATGATGATTTTGGATGAAGCAGACGAAATGCTGGATATGGGATTCCGGGAAGATATCGAAACCATCCTGACAAAAATCCCGGAGGACCATCAGACATTGCTCTTCTCCGCCACCCTTTCCCCGGAAATTTTGGATATCACCAAACGCTTCCAAAAAGACCCCGCCTTTGTCAAAATCGTGCGGAAAGAACTGACCGTCCCCAGCATCGAACAGTATTACTTTGATGTCAAAGAAAAGACAAAGCTGGAGGCATTGACCCGCATCATCGATGTGTATATGCCAAACCTGGCAATGGTGTTTTGCAATACCAAAAAACGGGTGGATGATCTGGTGGAACTGCTGCAGGGACGCGGTTATTTTGCAGAAGGGCTTCATGGAGACTTAAAGCAGGCGCAGCGAGATAAAGTGATGCAGAAATTCCGCAACGGCACCATTGAAATACTGGTTGCCACCGATGTCGCTGCCCGGGGGATTGATGTGGATGATATCGATATTGTCTTTAACTACGACGTCCCGCAGGATGAAGAATACTACGTCCATCGGATCGGCAGAACTGGTCGTGCCGGAAAGAGCGGCAAAGCCTTTACTTTCTGCGTCGGCAAAGAAATTTATAAGCTGCGGGATATCATGCGCTATACCAAAACCAAAATCATACAGCAAAAACTGCCGACGCTCAGCGACGTAGAAGAAATGAAAACCAATATCTTCCTGGAAAAAATCAAGGATACCATCCAGGAAGGTCATCTGACCAAATACGTCCACCTGGCGGAGCGTCTGATGGAGGAAGACTATGCGGCTTTGGATATCGCCGCCGCCCTGCTGAAGCAAAACCTGGCGGATGTGCGCACCGATGATTTGGATCTGATGGATGACATCAATGCAAACGGTACAGAGCTTTACGGCGGCGAGGGCGAGAAAATGATCCGCCTGTTTCTCAACGCCGGCAAAAAACAGAAAATCCGTACAAAGGATATTGTGGGCGCCATTGCCAATGAAGCCGGCGTCCCCGGAAAAGCGCTGGGCGCCATTGATTTGTTTGACGACTATACGTTTGTGGACGTCCCCAAAGAATATGTCAAAGATATCCTCTACAGCATGAAGCATTGTAAAATCAAAAACAAACGGGTACACATCGAAATTGCCAAAAAAGAAAAAGGCAAGAAAAGATAATCTGAAGCAGAAAACCCAAAAACAGAAAAAAAGACCGTACTGCAAACCGTACGGTCTTTTTTTCTGCCAGGACCTTCCAAACCAGAGCCCGCAGACTGCCGGCATCACAGTGTAAAATAATAGACATGGTCTTGTTGTGCATAATGCCCCCTGACACCAAATGCCCGTTCCAATGCCCCGCTCTGATACAGATGCTCCGGTCTGTCCACTGCAACCAGCCTGCCCCCCTCCATCAATGCTACCCGATGGCTGTTGGAGAACACATGGGATAAATCATGGAGCACCATCAGGATGGTTTTCCCCCTCCGGTTGATCTGACAGATCAACTCCAAAATCTCAAACTGCCGCCGGATATCCAGATAGGTGGTCGGCTCGTCCAGAAAAATCAGTTCTGTATCCTGCGCAAGAACCATGGCAAAAAACGCCTTCTGCCGTTCTCCTCCGGACAGGGCATGCAGTTCCTTTTTGCGTTTGTCAGCCATCCCGGTCATCTCCAACGCTTCTTCCACCTTTTCCAGGTCTGCCCCGCTCGGTCTTCTGCTGAACCCCAAATACGGGAACCTGCCGTGCAGCACCAGGCGTTCTACGGAAATCGCCGGTATACGCTGGCTTTGCGGCAGTACAGCCAGCGTTCTTGCCAGCTCCTTTGGCGGGTACGCGCCAATCGGTCTGCCTTTCAGATATATTTCTCCCTGCCGGGGCATCAGCTGCCTTGCTGCAGCCTTTAATAACGTAGACTTCCCGCAGCCATTGGGTCCGACCAGAGCCAGGATTTCCCCCGTCTTGATTTCCAGGGAAATATCCTGCAGAACCGTGCCGGCGCCATACCCCGCCTGCACAGAGCGCAGGGAGAGGAAATTTTCATCATTCATGAATCCGGCTCCTTCCCTTTTGAAACAGTAAGAACAGAAAAAACGGGCATCCCAGGAAAGCAAGCACAATCCCGACGGGCACCTCGAAGGGTGCGAACAGGAGCTTCCCCAACACATCGCACAGCAGTGCAAAACTGGCGCCAACCATGGCAGAGCAGGGAATCAGCCTGCGATACTCCGCGCCAAACAGTTTACGGCAGATATGGGGCACCATCAGCCCGATAAAACCTACCAGCCCGGAAAAGCTGACAGCAGCGCCTGCCAGCAGGGCGGACAATAGCAGAAAGCCAAAGCGGCTCTGTGCAACGCACATGCCCAGCGCCGCCGTCGTATCCCCCAACGCCAGAATATTCAAATCATAGCTGAATATCAGCGACAGGAGTAGCCCTACCCCAATCAGCAGCAGCGCCGGGTACATCATCTGCAGCGTCACGCCGGAAAAACTCCCCACCATAAAACCGGCAGAACCGATGATCTCATCCGGATAGACAATCGTCAACGTATCAATACCCGCCGAAAACAGCCTGCTGATTGCAACACCGGCCAAAATCAGAGAAATACGGGACGCCCCTGTTTTGACCGCCACTCCATAGACCACCAGGCTGGCGCCTAACGCCCCAAAAAAAGCAGCGATGGGCATAACGTATGGCATCTGCGGCAGGAAGGATCCTGCCAGAAGGGCAAAAAACCCTGCCCCGGAATTGACGCCGATGGTACCGGGGCTTGCAAGCGCATTATTCAAAACCGCCTGTACCAGGGCACCGCTGACCGCCAGCGCTGCCCCAGCCGCCAATGCCGCTATGGTTCTTGGCAATCGGGCGTACAAAAAGATGCGATATGCCGTTTCTGTTGTCTCGCCGCTTCTCCACTGGCGCCATACCTCCGCCAGGGTCAGCTGGCTGCTCCCGGTAAACAGGCTCAGCAGGATGGCTGCCAGCAGAATTAGGGCAAGCAGGACAAACAGACCGACCGGGTTATTCCATGATTTCATCAATCTCCTCCGTCAACTGTGGATAAATGCATTTGGCAAGATAGGCGTAGCTCTCTGCCCAGCGCGCATTGGGTTTATAGTGGAACATCTCTTTGGGCAGTATATACACCGCGTCATTTTTTACGGCGCTCAGGGTGTTCCAGGCAGGATTTTGCAGCAGGCTGTTCTCCAGCATCTCCAGCGCCGCCTCCTCCTCGCCCATAGTCAGGACAAAAATACGCGCCGGGTCTTCCTCTAGGATCGCTTCGATGCTCAAATCCTCCAGCATGGATGCATGGCGCTCCACGATATTGTCCACCCCCAGCTCCTGCAGCATCACACCCGCCAGGTTATCCGCCCCCTTGGCTTTGATTCCGGTGGAATAGGCACGCAGCAGAAGCGCCGTATCCCCGTCTTGCCCTTCCGTCAGACGGAGAATTCCAGAAATCTGTTCCTCCACTGCCGTCCCGTAGGTTTCGTACAAATCCGTCCGCCCGGTCATAGTGGTGAACAGCTCCAGCATGGATACATACGCCGAAACTGTGTCGACGCGGAAATAGGCGTGCGGAATCTGCGCCTGCTCCAAAACAGGCTGTAAATCCATCTGTGCCGGCACATCCGCCGAAAGGATCACAAAGTCCGGATCCATCCCCAGAAGGATTTCCACATTGGGAGATTTGACGCTGCCCACCATCGTTACGTCCGCTCCCAGCTTTAGATTCCGTTCCTCCATCGCATCCTCCGTTACGCCGACCAGCGTCCCTCCTGCCAGCATCCATGTCTCCGCGAAGGAACCATACAGGCTGACCACGCGCTCCGTACGCGCCAGCCGAACCTCTCTTCCCAGGGCATCCGTAAACGAAATGCCCCCTTCCGCGCTGTCCGCAGCAGGTATCTTTTGTGACCCGCAGGAAGTCTGTGATATCATCAGAACAGACAGGATGACTGCCCATACCGCCTTACGCCAAACGCTCTTGTTTCTCATCTATATGCTTCTCCCTTTCCATCAAACCCTTGCTTCATCACCAACAACCATCCTGCCAATCCGATCCTCTGCCCGTCACGCGCTCCCTTCCGTTCCCTATATCATTTGACGAAAGATTCTGTCAGAACCATGCAGGATACCTCCCTTGCCCTTCTTTGTATGTCCGAAAGGGCATCAGGCGCACTCCCGCCGCCATCCTCGCCCTGCTTCCCCCACACCAACAGGGCTTCATACAAAAACCAGACGGCGCGCTGACGGGTATCCGCCGATATCCAGGGATGCGTCAGGAACATCCCAATGGAAACGATGCTTTCCGCCAGCCCGTTCCCTTCTTGGAACAGCCTCGGCAGCTGTTCCATCGGGAAATCGTCATTGCGCCCGCATTGCTTGGGACAAGTCAGGCATCTTGGCGCCAAACGGGCTTTTTCCTCCTGCAGTGCAGCAATCTGCCGTTTCATCCCTTCGCTGTCCGCCGGCTGCATCGTTGGCACCAACAGGGCAAGTCCCTGCAGCAACAGCTGATGCGTCTGTTCGCTGCATTTTGCTTCATTGCCCTCTACTGCGCGGCTGAGCCCAATCAGCGCGCAGAGGAGTTCTTTACGGATTCTTCCTTTGTCCATCCTGCTCCCTGCTCCTTCTTAGCGATAGCGGATGCCGCCCCAATACATGGGCGACGTTACCTCCGCCCGGTCCGTTAAGGCGACGTCCTTCATTGCCCACCGGAGGTATTCTTCAAATCCGGTGCGATCCACAATATATCCATTATGCTCCTTCCCCCCCGGCGCTTCTGGGTCAATGTATTCCCTGACATAGTCGTATGTATTCAATATGATCTTCACAATACTGTCTGCATCAACCCATTTGATAAAGTTTTCGCCCAAGCGGGGGTTCTTCTTCCCGGATCTTCCCAGCAGCGTCAGGCGGTAATATTTTTCCTCGCTTCTGGTCCACGCCATATTGGGACAGGTCAAAACACATTCTCCGCAGCCAATGCATCTTTGTGCATCCCGCTGGGGACGGAAGTTTTCCATGGTCAGCGCACCCGTTGATTTTTTGGTGCAGACCTTCACGCATGCCCCGCAGGTCACGCACCGCTCCGGTTCAAACTGTGGCTCTGTCATGCCGATGATGCCAAAGTCATGCATCCGAACCTTTGCACAGTCATTGGAGCAGCCGGTCAGTGCGATTTTGAAATGCAGGTCATCGGGAAAGACCGCTTTTTCTATGCGCTGGGCAAACTGGGTCGTATCATAGCAGGCATAGGGGCAGACACGGTTGCCTACACAGGCTACAATATTCCTCGTCCCTGCCGCCGGGTATCCCGCTCCCGCCTCTTCATGGTTGATTTCCATACCTGCAATGACACCCTCCAGCAGCTCATTGACCCGAACCATATTTTCAAAGGCAATCCCCGGAATTTCAAAACCCTGGCGGTTCGTGATATGCAGGGTGCCGTCGCCGTAGGCCTCTGCGATATATTGCAGCACCGGCAGATATTTGGCTTCCAGATGACCGCCGGGCACGCGGATGCGGGAAGCCGTTTTATTCCGCACCTTGGTCACGCGAAACGCATTCTTTTTCAAATTCTTCGTATTGAGATCCATCCTGCTCCCTCCTTAATCTATCAGATTTTTTCCAACCGTATACGGAAATACGGGACCATCCAGGCAGACATACCGGTCGTTGATGCGGCAGTGCCCGCATTTGCCCAGACCGCAGCACATCTTCCTTTCCTGGGAAATCCAAATGTTCTGTTCCCGGAATCCACGTTCGATCAGGGCGGCTGTTGTAAAGCGCATCATGACCGGCGGACCTACAACAATCGCCTTCGCAGTCTGCAGATCGTCCACTTCCAGCCCGGGGATAAAAGAAGTAACCAGCCCTACCTGGCGCACCGGAGACGGCGCCCCTTTGTCTACCGTTAAAATCACATGCATTTGCTCCTTCCACGTTTCAAAATCCGCGCGAAAAAGGATGTCGTCATCAGACTTAAAGCCTGCAATCAGGGTGAGTCCCCGATGCTGCTCTGCATGTTCCCCAAAATAGGAGATCACACCTCGCACCGGCGATACCCCTGTCCCCCCTGCAACGATCACCAGCTCGCTGTCCTGGTAGTCCCGGACATCAAACCCATTTCCATACGGTCCTCTCAGAAAGAGCGTGTTCCCTTCGTAGTGTTCAAATACTTCATTGGTAACCTTTCCCACGCGGCGGATGGTCAAATCCACGAAATCACTGCCAATGCCGCTGACGGAAATGGGCGCTTCGCCGTATTTCGGTATGGAAACCTCAAAAAACTGCCCTGGTCTGACTTCCCCCTGATATTCCATACGGAAAGTGTACTCAATGGGCGTATGGCGGATCACCTTCCGGATCCTGGACGGAAACGGTACATAAGCATTCTCATTCATGTTCTTCTACCTCCTTACAAGCATGTTCCAGTGCATTGACACAATGGGAGAAGGAAATGTATTCCGGGCAAATATCATCGCATCTGCCGCATCCCACACACATGGGGTATCCGTTTCTTTGCTGGAAATCCCAAACCTTATGCAGCACCTTATAGCGCATCCGTTCTCCATGCTTTTTGCGGTATGTGCCTCCACCGGCAACATCCGCATACCCGTCTACCATACAGGAAGCCCATACCCGTCTTCTTTCCCCCGCTTTTCCGTTTTCCGTATAATACATATCCTGCATGGTAAAACAGGTGCAGGTGGGGCAGACAAAATTGCAGCGTCCGCAGGCAATGCATCTGCCGTCATATTGCCGCCAGAAATCGTCCTGCAGGATTTTCTGGGGCATCTGCGTGGGCAGGGCAATCCGTGTGACCGTTTGGGTTACGAACGCCGGCGTCACCTCCTGTATGCTTTCCGCCGCCTGGGAAAGCGCCTCGTCCCACTGGGGCATATTGCAATCTATGTAATACCGCCCGTCTTTCTGGTCCACGCTCATATCATAGTCCGGGCTTTGGTTTGTGCCCATATCCACACAGAAGCAGGAATCAAAGGCTGCGTCGCACCCCATCAGGACAAACCGCGCCTTTTCGCGCAGGCGCCGGTAATAATGGTCAATCATACCCTGCTCCAGATAAACCGCATCCAGTCTTTTGAGGGCATGCAGGTCGCAGCTGCGCAAAAAGATCAGCATTTCTTTTTCCCTTTCCTTGCTTTCTGTCACTTGATCCTCAGTAAAATAAAACAACGTTTCTGCATTGGGCAAAAGGAATTCCTTTGCGGAATATTCCGCCTTCTGCGTGAAAACGATCTCGTCTGCACCATGCACCCGACCGTAACGCACGCAGTCCGTATCGGAAAACCGCCCCTTTCCCGCAAAGCATTTGGGTGCGTAGATGTCGTAGCATTGCTCCCATGCTTCCCAAATCCTGTCCATCCCATCCTTTGTTAAGCAGTACCCCATACTTACACCTCTTTCTTTTTCGCTATGATTGCATAGGGAATGGCAAGCCCAATCACACCGCCTGCCACATTCCCCAGGGTTACCAAAGACAGATTATACAAATATCCCCCAAGGGTCAGGATTCCCGTTGTATCCAGGCACAACGCCGTCGTTAACAGAGTCATGTTGGCGACACTGTGTTCAAATCCGGTTGTCAGAAAAGCAAACAGGCACCAGAAAATCATAATCAGCTTCCCGCTTTCGCTCTTACAACGGAATCCGCACCAAACCGCCAGACAAACCAGCATATTACATAACATGCCCCGCAGGAATAACGCCAACGCATCGGCGCTCATCTTCCCCTCCGCTGCGGAAAGGATGAAAGCCTCCACGGCACTGCCCTGTGCCAGCCCGGTCCCTAGAAACAGCATGGACAGAAGCACTGCCCCCAGCCAGTTCCCAAGGAAACAAACCACCCATAACAACAGAGTCTGCTTCCCCGTTACTTTCCTTTGTATCCAGCCACCTGTCATAACCAGATTATTGCCGGTAAAGAGCTCTGCTCCCGCCATGACCACCAGACTCAGGGCAACCCCAAAGGAAATTCCCATCACAAATTTGGTTTCGGGCACCGCACCGAACTGCCCGCCAATGGTGAAGACCAACAGGATGCCAAATCCTACATAAACCCCGGCAAGCATGGAAGAAAGCAGATATCCTACCGGATTATCCTGCAAGAACCTTGCCTTTCCCACTGCCGCCTGACCAACTGCCGCATACTCTTCTTGATACATGCTGATTCCTCCCTTCTGATTCCCAACATAGCAAAAAATCAGCCCATCCAATGTTGCGTACGCAACAGATTTTCCGTTTTTTCATTTTTTTCCATTTCCTGCCCAGTTTCTCTCTTCTTTTGTCATCCGCACAAAAAAACCGGCTCCCGTCCATCGGAAGCCGGCTCCTGCAAACCGCTTATTTTTCATATTCCGTGCAAATGCGAAATTTATTTTTTTCAAAGAAAATCAGCCCATCCTCCTGCATACTAACCAGCTCCCGGCTGATTGCACTGCGATCCGCACACAGATACTCCGCCATTTCTGTCCGGTTCAGCGCAACCAGGAAATCTGTAAAATGGGATTTCTGCGCCTCCATAGTCAGATAGGTCATCAGCTTATCCCGCAATGTCTTTTGGGATATGATTTCGATTTTTTCCATCAGCCGTATGTTTTTTCCCGCAATGCACTTTAGCATATTCTCTACAAGGCGATGGTGGAATGTACACGCCATGGAACAGGCGTGCAGCGCCTTATCATAGTTGAGGAATAATATCTCTGTTTTCTCTGCCGTAACAAAGGATACCTGTGCCGCGAAAGATGCGCTGCAGACAAATGTCTCTCCAAACATCTCTCCCTCCCGCATATGCGCCAGCAGGGTTTTGTGCCCCCAATAGTCCTCTTTGACCATCTGCACGCTCCCCTTGCAGACGATACCGATGGATCGGATTTCATCCTCTATCATCGCCAGGTAACAGTTTTTGGGAAATTTCCGGTATCGCGCCTGTACGCATTGGAGCATGCGTCCCAATGCCTCCGGCTTTATGTGCTGAAACAACGGATATCTCAGCATTTCCTCCACTCTGTCCATCTTCCGCCTTCCCCATTCTGCCTGTCCTCCATGATATTGCTCTCACTTATCTTCATTATAACACAGAATCCCCGCACGTTCCTAGTGCCTATTCCAAACAGGGTGCATGGAGCCTGCGGCAATCGCCATCGCCCTGCCGCACAGCAACGGCAACTCCCTTTTCCAAGAAGATGGTAATTGCGTTCTTTCCAGATTGTGTGATAAGAATATTCAAAACGGAGACGTTTTTTTATGCGTAACTGGCTCATACGAACATTCATCAAGGGCTATGAAAAGATCGAAGCCTTCCAGTTCCAGGGTAGTCTACGGGAAACTTTCGGGGAAAGTCGGCATTGTCTGCAACGCCTTTTTGTTCCTCGGCAAATTCCTTGCCGAAACCATATCCGACCGTGTTTCCATTGCTGCCGATGCTGTAAATAACCTCTCGGACGCCGCTTCCAGCGTCGTCAGCCGGATTGGCTTCAAAATGACAGAAAAGCCTGCCGATGCTGACCATCCCTACGATCATGCGCGATATGAATATCTTCCCGCTCTAACCGTTGCCGCCATGATCCTGATCATCGGCATGGAACTCTTCCAAAACAGCTTTGACAAGACGCCGCACCTCAACCCTCTGTTTTTGTTTCTTCCTGCGCCGTCTCAGCTTGCCATGCCGCCAAAAACGTCCGCTCTGCCGCTGTCAATTCCGCCGTTTCCAGCAAATCCGGGCGTTTTGCCGCCGTTCGCAGCAGCGACTGCTCCCTGCGCCACTGGGCGATCTTGGCATGATGCCCGCTTAATAAAATCTCCGGCACTTCTTTTCCCCGGAATACGGGCGGGCGGGTATACTGCGGATACTCCAGCAGACCATCGGAAAAACTCTCTTCTGCGAAAGAATCCACCTTTCCCAGTACGCCCGGAATCAGGCGGGAAACCGCATCAATGATGGTAATGGCAGCAAGCTCGCCGCCCGTCAGTACAAAATCTCCCAGGGAAATTTCATCCGTCACGATTTCCTCGATCACACGTTCATCCACGCCTTCATAATGCCCGCACAAAAAAATCAGCGTTTCTTCTTGAGACAATTCTTCCGCAATCCGCTGTGTAAACGGTCTGCCCTGCGGTGTCATATAGATGACCCGCGCGTCCTCTGCCTGCGCCGCTACACTTTGGTACGCATCATAAATCGGCTGCGCCTGCATGACCATGCCAACCCCGCCGCCATAAGGATAATCATCTACATGCTTTTGTTTATTTTGTGAGAAATCCCGGATATTGACTGCCTCCACCGTCAGGTATCCCTCTTTCTGCGCTCTGCCCAATATGCTGTGGGACAACGTCTGCGTCACCATTTCCGGAAACAGCGTCAATACAATAAATCGCTTCATTTATCTCAATCCTTCCAGCACTTTGACGGTCATCACACCTGCTTCTAAATCCACTTTGCGGATACAGTCTTTGATTGCGGGCAGCAGCAGTTCTTTGGACTGTCCGTCTTTTTTGACCACATAGACGTCATTCGCGCCCGTCTCAAAAACGTCCGTCAAGGTTCCCAGTTCTTCTCCCGCTTCACTGATCACGCGCAGTCCATACAAATCCCGGGTATAATACTCATCCGCTTCCAACGGAATTGCCTGTGCATCCGGAATCAAAATCCGTCCGTTTTTATAGCCTTCCGCTGCATTGATATCCGTCAGTTCTCTTACTGTCAGCAGAACAAACTGTTTGTGAAACGCCACTTTTTGGATATGAAAAGTTTCCCGTTTGCCCCGAATCTCCACTATCACTTCCTTCAGCCGCGCAAAGCGCGCAGGTTCCTGCGTTGTTGGAAATACTCGCAGTGTCCCACGAATGCCATGTGTTCCCGTAATTTTTCCGATTTCAAAAAATTGCTCCATTGTCTGCACCTCATTTGTTTTTTCCGCAGAAACAAAATCAGCAGGATGCTCGCCGCACCCTGCCGCATAGCGGATTCGCCTATTCGTGCGAATCACTGCATAATTTCTACGATAATCTTTTTATCTTCGTGGATCGCAGCGGCTTTTACCACAGTCCGAATTGCTTTTGCAATCCTGCCCTGCTTGCCGATGACTTTCCCCATATCCTCCGGCGCCACTTTCAATTCCAGAATACAAGCGCGATCGCCTGCTCTTTCCGTAACCTGCACCGCTTCCGGGTGTTCCACCAAATTCTTTGCGATGACTTCCAATAATTCTTTCATACCTTGGCCTCCCGCTTGGAATTATTCGCCGATTACGCCGGCTTTTTTCAGCAGAGCCTTTGCAGTATCGGAAGGCTGCGCGCCTGTTGCCAGCCATTTGTTTGCTGCTTCTGCGTCAACCTTCAGTACAACGGGTTCTTTTGTCGGATCGTAGTAACCGATTTCTTCGATGGATTTTCCGTTTCTGGATGTTCTGGAATCTGCTACAACAATTCTATAAAAAGGAGCTTTCTTCGCACCCAGTCTTTTCAGTCTGATTCTTACTGCCATTTCTTTCACCTCCTATGCATATCTGCAACATTTATCGGAAAAAAGGAAACTTGCCCTTTTTGCCTTTCTGCATTTGGTTCATCTGCTTCATCATTTTCTTCATTTCTTCAAACTGTTTCAGCAGACGGTTGACTTCGGCAATGCTTCTGCCGGAGCCATTGGCGATGCGCTTCTTCCTGGGACCGTTCAAAATCGACGGCTGGCTGCGCTCCTCCTTTGTCATGGAGAGGATAATGGCTTCGGTTTTTGCCATTTCCTTCGCCGGGTCTACCCCTTGCAGGGCATCGTCCAAACGAAACTGATTCATCCCCGGGATCATGCCCATCAAATCCTTCAGCGGACCCATCTTTTTGATCTGCTGCATCTGGGAGAGGAAATCCTCCAGCGTGAATTCGTTGGAAAGCATTTTTTTCTGCATTTGCCTTGCTTCCTGCTCGTCGATGTTCTGCTGTACCTTATCAATCAGTGTCAGTACATCGCCCATACCCAAAATTCTGGAAGCCATACGGTCGGGATAAAATGGTTCCAAATCCTCCATCTTCTCACCCATACCGATGTATTTGATTGGTTTGTTGGTCGCACTTCTGACCGAAAGCGCCGCACCGCCTCTGGCATCGCCGTCCAGCTTGGTCATAATGATCCCGTCAATGCCCAGCTGGCTGTCAAAGCTTTCTGCCACCGTCACGGCGTCTTGCCCGGTCATCGCGTCTACCACCAGCAGGATTTCCTGCGGTTTGACCACTTCTTTGATATCCTGCAGCTCCTGCATCAGTTCTTCATTGATATGCAGACGCCCGGCTGTGTCAATCAATATCACGTCATTGCGGTTTTCCGCTGCATATTCCAGCGCCCGTTTGGAAATTTCCACCGGGCTGAGCTGGTCGCCCATTTCAAATACAGGGATGTTGTATTGTTTCCCCACCACCTGCAGCTGTTTGATTGCCGCCGGACGATAGATGTCACAGGCAACCAGCAGTGGATTCCTACCCTGCTTTCTCAGCTGCCCGGCCAGCTTGCCGCTGCTGGTAGTTTTCCCGGCGCCCTGCAGTCCTACCATCATATACACCGTAGGCGGACGCTTGGAAAACGTCAGCTGACTTTGTGTACTTCCCATCAGCGCAATCAGTTCTTCATGGACAATCTTAATCACCTGCTGTCCCGGATTCAGCCCTTCCAGCACCTCTGTCCCAACGGCACGTTCCGTCACCGTCTTGATGAAGCTCTTTACAATCTTAAAATTAACGTCCGCCTCCAGAAGCGCGATTTTTACCTCTCGCATGGCGGCTTTCACATCCGCTTCTGTCAGCTTCCCTTTTCCCCGCAGCTGTTTGAACACTTCCTGCAGTTTGTTGGAAAGATTTTCAAATGCCATAGACCGCCCTCCTCTCAGGCTAAAATTTCCGCAGCAATCTGTTTAATGGTTTCCATTTGGCGGATTCGATGTTCGAAAAGCCCTTCTGTCTCCAGCGATTCCAGCAAATCCAGCATTTTCCGCACGGACTTTTTCTGCGACTGGAATTTTTCCACCAATCCCAGTTTCTGTTCATAGTCCATTAAAATTCCTTCGGTTCGCTTCAGTTGATCACGCACCGCTTGGCGACTGATGGACAATTCCTCTGCAATCTCCGAAAAAGACAGGTCTTCCTGATAATGCATAGCAAATACCTGTTTTTGTTTTTCTGTCAAAAGCTCGCCGTAAAAATCATAGAGCAATGTCAAATGCAAAATCTCATCCATGGTCTTTCCCTCCTGTAAAGTAAAATCACTTTACAATCACCTGTGTTATTGTATCCAAAATGCCGTCGCCTGTCAAGTATTTTTCCTTTACAAAACGTATTTTTTTCAAAACAGCTGTCAACACCGTTTTTTCATTTACAGCCGCTCTCTCCAGCCAGAACCAACGGATGATTGATGCTTTCCACCGTCGTCCATGATCCCGAAACCAGCACAGAACTGTAATGTCCCTGTTTGGAATCAAAGCGCCAAAAGCCATCCATGCCCGCTCCGGTCAAATGACAAAGCAAGGCGCTCAGCGCACCGTTATGCGCAACCAAAAGCACCTGTTTTCCGCGGTTTTCCTGAATCAGCGCGTCTACACCCCGCGCCACTCGATGATAGAAGGCGGAAAACCGCTCGCCGTTTGGCATTGTTCTTTCTTTCCAATCCGTGACCCAGCCTTGCAATTCCTCTTGATAGTGTTCTTTTATGTATGCCGTCGTCTGGTTTTCCCAATCGCCGTAGTATAGCTCACGAAAAGCCGATTGATACTGTACCGGCATCTTCTTTCCGGAAGCGATGATCTCTGCCGTATGGGCTGCCCGACGCAGGTCACTGCTGTATATGGCATCCAGCTGAACCTCCCGGAAATACTCGCGCAGCCGCTTGGCCTGCCGCACGCCCTCTGCATTGATATCCACATCTGTCCAGCCGTAAAACATTTGATTTTTATTCATGTCCGTTTGCCCATGCCGTACCAAATAAAGCCGCATGACAACCACCTCCAAGGATATTATATGCTAAATGCGCCTCTTTTCGCAACGGAAAAAACGGACACCTCAAATTCATGAAATGCCCGTTCCTTCTTCACGTTTCGCTGTCTTATCTCTTTACATAAGACATGCAGTCTGTGCACTGATCCATGGTAGGATTGCATTCATGTGTTCCAACCTGGATGGTGTCCAAAGTACAGTAGTTTTTGGTGTTATGATGGTGTCTGCAGTTATCCACCGTACATCTGATACATTCGTTACATTTTTCCATGAAACTCAAGCCTCCTTTTTGATCGCGTCCCAAACAGAAAACAAAACCGCTGCGTTTTTTTGTGTTCCGCCTGCAACGATCGCTGCCGAAGCCAAACCATTGCAGGTTTGACCATCGGCTGTTTGGTACAACCATAGTTTCTCCCAATCACGCAAAAACATACTGCCATATTTTTCTAATTTTTGGTATACTGAATCTTAAGAAGAGGAGGAATGCCTGATGACCGAACGAAAATCGGTTGCCGCCAAAAAAAGCGGCGGAAAAAAAACAACTGCTGCGCCCAGGGGGAAACGGCTTTCTGTGACGCTGGATGCAGATACCATGGCGCTTCTGGAGGAATATCTGGCGCAGCGGGGATACAGCAAGGAAGCATTCGTCAAAAAAGCCATCCGGGAAAAAATCAGCCGAGATAAAATCAGTGAAATGATTGAGGATATGATTCGCTGAACCAAGCGAACGCCAACCAGCGCATCCCCCGTCCGGTTGGCGGAGCGCTTCTGTTCCAACGGATGTGTCCGGTTGTAGAGCAGCCTGTTTGACAAACAGGAAACGGTGAATCATCTCCAAACTGCCATTTTGGCGCTTTTGCGGTATGGTATCGGATTGCCCAGATCTGATTTCCTGCCATCGAAAAAAACGGATCTCCCACAAGAGGTGATCCGTTTTCTTTTGCTGTTCCATTTTCTTTTGTCCCTGACGATTCATCAGAATTTTTTTCTGGTCAGGAAATCCGGGATTTTGATTTCGGATTCAAAATCATCTAGGTCTGCAAATCTTCTGGCAGGGCGCTGTTCTGTTTCTTCTTCTGCCGCCTCTTCCGCTGCCTGCGCAGCGCTTTCTGCCGCCGGCTGTGCCGCTCTTCTGGGTTCCGGAGCCGGGATATCGTCTTCCAGACCAGTCGCAATGACCGTCACTACCACTTCATCATGCAGATCTTCGTTGATGGTGGTACCAAATATGATTTCTGCTTCCGGGTCGATGGATTCCCGGATCAAGTCCGCCGCTTCTTCCGTTTCCATCAATCCCAAGTTCATATCGCCGCTGAAGTTGATCAGCACGCTCTTTGCGCCTTCGATGGTGGTTTCCAGCAGCGGGCTTTGGATTGCCGCTTTTGCTGCCAGTTCCGCCTTGTTTTCGCCTTCCGCACGGCCAATGCCCATGTGGGCAACGCCCTTGTCTGCCATCACGGTACGCACATCGGCAAAGTCCAAATTGATCACGCCGGGTTTGGAAATCAGATCTGCAATCCCCTGTACGCCTTGTCTGAGGATTTCATCCGCTTTTTTGAATGCTTCCGTCAGCGTTGTCTTTTTATCAATGACACTCAACAATCTCTGGTTGGGGATGATGACCAAAGTGTCCACATTTTTCTTCAGCTCTGCAATCCCTTTTTCCGCATTGCTCATTCTTTTTTTGCCTTCAAAATGGAAGGGTTTTGTCACAACACCCACTGTCAAAATGCCCAATTCTTTGGAGATTGCCGCAATACGTGGCGCTGCACCTGTCCCTGTGCCGCCGCCCATGCCGGCAGTGATAAACACCATATCCGAGCCTCTCAATGCCTGCGCAATGTCATCCTGTGTTTCATCCACAGACTTTTCTCCGATTTCCGGATTGCCGCCTGCTCCCAACCCTTTGGTCAGTTTCTCACCAATTTGAATTTTTGTACTGGACTTAGACTTTGCCAAAGCCTGTCCATCGGTATTGATCGAAATAAATTCTACGCCGTCCAAACCGTCTTCAATCATTCGGTCTACGGCGTTGTTGCCGCCGCCGCCTACACCGATTACTTTTATCTGCGCCATATTGCTCATTGGGATGTCAAATTCGAGCAAGAAAATCCCCTCCTACAAATTCCAAAATATTACTACCAATTATACATGAAAAAAAGACGAATTACCATAGATAAACGGAATAATTCATAATTTTTTTCGATATTTTTAACTTTCTTTCCTGTCTTTCCTCATTCCTCTCCTATCATATCTTTTTTTTCACGTTTATTCAACAAAAATCTTCGAATTTGACTAAAATTCTGAAAAATGCGGGAGCCGAACACCACAACCGCTGCAATCGACAAGTCAATATTGAGCTGTTTGCCCAGCCATACCAGCCCCATCGCCACAACGCCGTTGAGGAAAAATCCGCTGACAAAAATATTCATTTGAAAATTTTTTTCAAACATCGAGCGAATGCCGCCCAGCACCGTATCCATACAGGCAAGAATCCCAATGGCGGCATACGCCATCGCTCCGTATGGCAGTACCCAGCCGCTTTGGATGCCCAGCCAAACGCCAATGCCCAAACCAATCAAAGGAATGATCATGCCGTCTCCTCCTCCTTTGCCGTCTCTTTCCATACTGCCGACTGGGTATACGCCGGTACCTGCACCTGCGTTTCCTGCCGGATTTCAATCAAAATGCCCCACGGCGAAAGCGTGTCCACAATCCCGCCGGGAAATTGCAGCGCTGCCTGCAAAACGGAAGGTTCTCCCACCGCCTGAATGGTAAACGGCGCTGCTACCCGGACGCCATTGACGGAAATCACGGTTCCCGCGCAGGTAATGCTGCTTTGGGCAACCATCCGCTCTCCATTGACCGATACGGCTTGTGCGCCGGCGCCATACAATTCATTGACGACCTGCAAAATATCTTCTGCATGCACCAGATAGGCATTTTGATCACCGCCCATGTTCCATTGACTGTCATCCATCGTCACTACGATCCCTGCCCCTGTCACTTCCGTCAATCCGGCAAATGCCCGCAGACGCTCATTTTCCTGCTGCAAATTCTCCATCGCCGCCGAAATGGTTTCCCCACTTTCGTATTCTGCCAACAGCGCTTCCTGCTTGTCCAACTGGGACTGAAGCGCCGCATTCTCTTCCTGCGTCTTACGCAAAGAAGCAGATAATTCGCTCATTCTCCAATTTTCTGTCGCTGCAGACTGGGCTTTGACAGTGTTGAACTGCAGTCCAATCATCACGCCCAAACAAGCGCAGAGCACGGTCACTGCCGCAATGCTTTGAAACTTTTTCATACGGGTTCTCCCTCTTACATCAAATATTGAAAAATAATCCGATCCGACGCACTGGTCACATCACTCAAATCCAGCGTTCCTCTGTCCTCTTTCGGAATCGTCTCCATGACCGCCGCCATCAGCGGTATCTTTTGGTCCATATTCTGCATCCCGCCCAAAAGCACCTGCACCTGATTGACAGTCGCTGTAATATTGTCCGGGTCTGCGACATTTAACTCTACGGCAACATCCGTGATTTCATTTTTCTCTATGATTTGGGAGATTTGCAGCATCACCGACAGCGATGCTTCGTTTTCTACTTCCAGGATTTCTCCCAAATGAAATCCGGAGAATTGCAGCCCCTGCACCAACGGCAGCCCCACCGGCGCGATATCCTGAATATCCAGCACCCGACCTTCTGCATCTATGTACAGGTAAGAGCCCATATACGGCACAGACGCCCTTACCTTGCGTTCCGTCAATGAAATGACGATGGTATCCGGAAATTCCCAAATCAGTCTGGCATCTAAAATATACGGCTCTTGCCGCAGCGTATCTTCCGCCTTGGAACGATTGAATAAAATGATATTGTCCCCCTGCGCCAGACCAATCCGCTCGCACAGCTCTGAAGTGGTAAATTGCTCCGTATGTTCCGAACGAATCTGCTTTACAGCAAAAAAAGGAGAGAATAAAAACGCCGCGCCAGCCAACACCACCAATACCGCCGCAAGGATATATTTCTGCGGAATCTGCCGACGCTTTTTTGCCGGACGGTAATATTCCAACTCCTCCATCAAATCAATATCTTGGATTGTTTTTTTCCTTCTTTTTCTCATGCAATCATCCTTTTTCTGATACCAAACGCACCCGTCCGCCCAGAAATGTCAGCGCGTCCTCTATTTTTTCGTATCCCCGCTCCACAAATGCGCTTCCGTATACCCTGCTCTGGCCTTCCGCTGCCAACGCCGCCAGCAACAACGCTGCACCGCCGCGCAAATCCGCCGCTTCCAGCCGCGCACCATGGAGTTTCTCCACGCCAAAAACAGCCGCGTTCCGACCATGAATTTGAATATTCGCGCCCATCTGACATAATGCAGCAGCATGGCGGAACCGCGCCTCAAACACTGTTTCACTAATCATACAAGTTCCCTTTGCCAATGTCAATAGACTCATCAGCATTGGCTGCATATCCGTCGGAAATGCCGGATATGGTCCTGTAGCTACCGTAAAATCCGACAACAGCCGCGTCGGCGCCTGTAAATATACCGCGTCCACTTCATACCGCAGGGTGCATCCAGTTTGCTCCAGCACCTCCAGTGTCCGTTCCATGTATTGCCGTTGTGCTCCTTTCAGATATAATGTGCCGCCCGTCATGGCTGCTGCACATAAAAAGGTTCCTGCTTCGATGCGATCAAACGGAATCGTAAATACCGCGCCATGCATCTTCCGTACGCCTTCAATCATGATCGTTGGTGTCCCTTCTCCGTAAATCTCTGCGCCGCATGCGCGCAAAAACCGTGCCAGGGCTACAATCTCCGGCTCTCTTGCCGCATTGTGAATGACGGTGGTTCCCTCTGCCTTCACTGCCAGCAGCAGAACATTTTCCGTCGCGCCCACGCTTGGATAATCCAGATAAATGTGATATCCCAGCAACACCGGCGCCTCACAATGAAAAATATCTTCCACCTCCCGAATATGCACGCCCATTTTCTCGAACGCCCGCAAATGCAGGTCAATGGGGCGTCTGCCAATGGTACAGCCTCCCGGATGCCCCAAAGACGCTCTTCGCTCCCGTCCCAGCAACGCCCCTAAAAACAGGATCGAAGAACGCATCCGACCGACCATATCCTCTCCAATCTCTGTCCGGCATAACGAACGGCTGTCCACCGTCAATGTCCTTCCTTCCCGATGCACCTGACAACCCAGCTCTTCCAGAATATCCAGTGAAACAAAAAAATCAGAAATCAGCGGACAATTCTCCAGCACCACTTCATCCTGTGCCAATATGGTTGCCGCCAAAATCGGAAGCACTGCATTTTTGCTGCCGCCCACACTGTACTCTCCACCAAGGACTCTGCCGCCTTCTACCAAATAATATCCCATCTGCTGCGCCCCTTTCGCATAGATATCCTCTCTCCATACCTATGGCGGTACAAATTCTTTGGTGCTTTTCCATCTTTACAAGAAAAACCCATCCATAGTAATATGAAATCAGAACAAACGGAAAGGAGCATCGGATGATGAAGCAAAACATCTTGGATATCAAAGGATTGAAAGTCGGACAAGCACAAAAGAAAGACGCCAAAACCGGCGTAACTGTCATTTTGGCAGAAAACGGCGCCGTCTGCGGCGTAGACGTCAGAGGTGCCGCTCCCGGCACCAGAGAAACCGACCTGCTGCATCCCTGCAATGCCATGGAGCGGGTGCATGCTGTGGTACTGTCCGGCGGTTCCGCCTTTGGGTTGGCGGCTGCCGATGGCGTCATGGCATACCTGGAAGCGCACGGCATCGGATTCGATGTGGGATGTACCAAAGTCCCCATTGTCCCTGCTGCGGTATTGTTTGATTTGGGCAACGGCGACCCCTTTGTCCGTCCGGACAAAGAAATGGGCTACGCCGCCTGCGAACAAGCTTCCGACTCCTATTTGGCGGAAGGCAGCTTTGGCGCCGGCTGCGGCGCTACTGTCGGCAAGCTGTTCGGGATGGAGCACTGCTGCAACAGCGGGATTGCCTCCTGGGCGGAAACCACCGCAAACGGCATCACCGTCGCCGCTTTGATTGCCGTCAATGCCTTTGGGGATGTCTGGGAAAACGGTCGCATCCTGGCAGGCAGCAGGCACCCGGACGGTTCCTTTGCCGATACAGAACAAAGTATCTTGGATAACGCCGCCGCATTGTCGTTTGTCGGGCAGAATACCACCATCGGCGTCATTGCCACCAATGTCAAGCTGACCAAGGCACAGGCGCAGAAAGTGGCTGGAATGGCACACGACGGACTGGCACGGTGTATCCGCCCCATTCATACCACACTGGATGGCGATACCCTGTTTTGTCTTTCCACAGAGGAAGTAGAACTGTCCACAGCGCCGGTGGATGTGATCGGCACCATGGCGGCGCGGGTCACAGAAAAAGCCGTCCTGCGGGCAGTCAAGCTGGGCATGCAGCAGGCATGACCACTGACCGTGCCCGGCTTCTGACACAAAAAAACAACCGCAGACCGTTCCGAATAGCTCGGACATCCCCGGTTGTTTTTTTCTTTTCACCTTTTTCCAAAAAGGAAGCCGCCCCCTGCTGGCGGGTCATCTTTCCTTGGTACGCTGTATGATATATTCTTTGAACCTTTCCACCGCAGGCGGCAGATACCGGTTTAATACATACGCCAAGTAGACCATCCGTTTGGAATAGGGCGTATCAAATTCCAGTTTTGTCACTTTATAATTCTGTATGGACGGATTATCTGTAATGATCGCAATCCCCTGGTTGGCCGCCACCAGCCCCGCCATGGAATTGACGTCCTCAAACTGGCACAGGATATTGGGCATGATCTGCGCTTTGACAAATAAATCATCAATAATCCGGCGCATCCCGCTTTCTTTGGTATAACAAATCAAAGGATACGGACAAATATCCTGAATGGTCACTTTTTCTTT
>ERZ1643247.772-NODE-772-length-35230-cov-49.887050_pt1 | contig 35230 bp, 33 predicted proteins | sample MGYA00579264_ERZ1643247 | MGnify/ENA primary metagenome ERZ1643247 (study PRJEB29033, sample SAMEA4952262) | chicken gut metagenome | biome: Broiler Chicken; feature: Gastrointestinal Tract; material: Caecum | place: Ireland | collected 2018 | study: Broiler... | reverse complement strand
CCGAGCAGGTGGGCTGGATGTGCATCCTGGGCGCTGCGCCGTTTGCCGCCTGCGGGTTTTTCAGCTACCACGGCATGACGGCCGAACAGCTGTTGTGGGCGTGGATCAAGTCCGAGATTCTTAGCCCCAAACGGCTGGTGTTCTGGTCGGACTGCCTGTACTACCAGATCATGCAGCCCGCCATGGCCGAGGGCTGCAAGCGCAAAACCGACCGCCGCGCCAAAAACCACATCGATAAAACCGATGATTTCAAATCCGACAAAACCAAACCGAAACGGAGGAATCGTATGAAGAAAAATGAAATGACCAAAGCCCCGGAGGCCCGCCATTGACCAAGACGCTGGCAACTGCCAAGCGCCAAGAGCGCGTGAAGTTCAAGGTCCCGCGTTCGGTACAGGACGCCATCCCCATCCGCCGCATCTGGCCGGACGGCATCTTCCAGGTTGGCAACCAGTATTCCAAAAGCTGGTCCTTCACCGACATCAACTACGCCATTGCGGACAAAGATGACAAGATGGCAATGTTCCTCGACTACTGTGCCCTGCTCAACGCGCTGGACTCCGGCGCATCGGCCAAGATCACGATCCACAACCGCCGCATCGACAAGGAGGATTTCGAGCGGTCGGTGCTGCTGCCGCTGCACGGAGACGCCCTCGACCATTACCGTGAGGAATTCAACGAGATGCTGCGCGCCCAGGTCACCGGCACCAGCAACAGCATGGTGCGGGAGCGGTACCTGACCGTCAGCATCGTCAAACGGAACATCGATGAAGCCCGCACCTATTTCGCCCGCGTTGGCACCGACCTCGTCACCCATCTGGCCAAGCTCAGCTCGGTGGCGGCGGAGTTGTCCACGCCTGACCGGCTGCGCCTGCTGCGGGACTTCTTCAAGGCAGGCCAGCCGCCCGCGTTCGATTTCGAGCTGCGCCAGCACGCCAAACGCGGTCACAGCTTCAAGGACTGGTTCTGCCCCGACAGCATGGAGTTTGCCGCCGACCACTTCCAAATCGACGGCCGCTTTGGGCGGGTGCTGTATTTGCAAGATTACGCCAGCTACATCAAGGACAGTTTCATCTCGGAACTGTGCGACCTTGACCGCAGCATGATGCTGTCCATCGACATCCTGCCGGTGCCCACGGATGAGGCCGCCCGCCAGATACAGAACACCCTGCTGGGGGTGGAAACCAACATCGCCAACTGGCAGCGCAAGCAGAATGCCGCCAACAACTGGTCGGCCACCATCCCCTACGATATGGAGCTCCAGCGCAAAGAGACCAAGGAGATGCTGGACGATCTGACCACCCGCGATCAGCGGATGATGTTCGGGTTGGTGACGCTCGTCCACATGGCCGGCAGTCAACAGCAGCTCGACAGTGATACCGAAACTTTGCAATCGGTGGGGCGCAAGCACCTGTGCCAGCTCTCAACGCTGCGCTGGCAGCAGAAGGACGGTCTCGACACCGTGCTGCCCTATGGTCTGCGCCGCATCCAGGCGCTGCGCACCCTGACCACCGAGAGCACCGCCGTGCTGATCCCGTTCCGCGCCCAGGAGATTTTGCGGCCGGGCGGCATCTACTACGGGCAGAATGCCGTCAGCAAGAACATGATCGTGGCCGACCGCACCAAACTGCTAAATGGTAATTCCTTCCGTTTGGGCGTGTCTGGTTCCGGCAAGTCGATGTCTGCCAAGGAGGAACTGGTACAGATCGCACTTGCGACGGAGGATGACATCCTGATTCTTGACCCGGAGTCGGAGTTCGGCCACCTGACCCGTGCGCTGGGCGGCGAGGTCATCCAGATCTCGGCCACTTCGGACAGCCATATCAATGCGCTGGATATGGACCGCAGTTATGGTGACGAGCGCAACCCGATTGTTGCCAAAAGCGAGTTTGTGCTGTCGCTGTACGAGCAGCTGGTCGGCGGCGGGCAGGTCAGTGCAAAAGAAAAATCCATCCTCGGCCGCTGTACGGAACTGGTCTACCAGCCCTACATCCGCAACGGTTACCAGGGCACACCGCCGACGCTGCGGGATTTTTACCGCCTGCTCAAGATGCAGCCGGAACCCGAAGCTCAGGGCTTGGGGCTGGCCAGCGAACTGTTTATTACGGGCACGCTCAACACCTTTGCCAAGTACACCAATGTGGATACCCAGGCCCGCATCATTGACTACGACATCCGGGAACTGGGTGAACAGCTCATGCCGCTGGGGATGCTGGTGACGCTGGACGCGATCTACAACCGCGTCATCCAGAACCAAAAACGTGGCAAGCGCACCTGGATCGTGGCGGACGAATTTTACATTTTGTTCCGCTATGAATACAGCGCCAATTTCTTTTACAAGTTGTGGAAGCGCATCCGCAAATATAACGGGCTGATCACCGGTCTGACGCAGAATGTAGACGAGTTGTTGCGCTCCGATACCGCCCGCCTGATGCTGGCAAACAGCGAGTTCCTAATCCTGCTCAACCAGAGCGCCACCGACCGGGAGGAACTGGCAAAGCTGCTCCACATCTCGGACACCCAGCTCGGCTACATCACCGACGTGCCCGCGGGCTGCGGCCTGATCCGCTGCGGAGGCCAGCTCGTGCCGTTCACCAATGCGTTCCCGACCGGCACCGATCTGTACAAGTTGATGACGACCAGACCTGATGAAATGATGCGGTGACCAACTGTGGCAAGGTACAAAAATAAGGGGCCGCCCAGGCGATCCCCTATCCCTGAAAAATTACGCGCATATAATCGGTTCGCCCATCCAAAATACGGATGACCGAGACCGTTTGGTTGCCTTCCTCCACACGGTAAAACGCGATCTGGTCGCCACAGACGAGATAGCGCAAATCCGTGTCGCGACCCGTCTTTTCGGACAAGGCAGCCCCCATTCGGGGCTGGTCTTTCAGCCGGGCGCAGCTCTTCACGATCCTATCGGTAAACCGCTGGGCTGCGGTCTGGTTTTTAAGCGTGTGGGCAATATAGTCCCGCATAGCGCGCAGGTCGGCGCGGGCAGCCGGTGTGTAGCGAAGTTTCATGCCGGCCCCGCAAATTCTGCCAGCATTTCATCCTCGCAGACCCAGTCGCTTTCGCTTTGCACCGAATCTTCCCCACGCTTGAGTTCGGCCATCAGCAGCGCGACCGCCTGTTCGTGCAGCGCCTGCTGGCTGTTTTGTGTGACCAAAAACGGCAGACCGCCGGTATTGAGCGACTGCTGCAAAAAGATGTTGACGGCGTCGGTCAGCGTCAAGCCGCAGTGGGCAAAAATCTCTTCCGCCCGCTGTTTGACTTCGGGGTTGATGCGCATCTGAAACGAAGCGGTTTTTGGCATTGCGGCCACATTCATTGGTTCTGCCATGGTTGGCGCCTCCCTTCTGTACTTTCAGTATACGCCAATTTTTTTGTTTGTCAATACGTTGTCACTACAACGTCATCCAGGCTGCCTGCACAGCCCCGGCGCTGTCAATCTTGCTCCGGCGCGCCTTGCGGTGTCAACAGCTGCTTGACCAGGAAATGATATTCCGGCAACTGGGCGTCATACGGCTGGACGCGGCGAAGGAACTCTTCCCGCTCTAAAGGGGACATCTCCCAAATTTGATACTCGCGGTCGTTTTCAAGAAGGATGTCGTTGCCGATTTCGGTATAGAACCTTTCGCTGATCTCTTCGGCAGACAAAATCGCATCGGCGCCCTCAAACGTATCCCGCGTGGTGTCAATGAAAAGCGCCACATAGCACTGTTTCTTGTTTGACCAGACGATCTCCACATAATCCGCCTGCTCGATATACGGCTTGAACGCGGTCAAGACCCGCTCGATCTCACGCTTCTCTTGATTCGTATACATGGTGATGCCTCCTTACGCCAAATCGGCAAAACTCAACTGCCCATCCTCGCAGGTCTTTTGCAGCGCCGGCGGCAGGATGGTCAGCAGCGTCAGCGCCGCCTGTGGGTCGGTCAACCAGGGGCGTACCTGCTCGTGGGACAAAATCAGCGGCATCCGGTCGTGGATGCCCTGCACCGAGGCATTGGGCGCGGTGGTCAGCACCACATAACAGTTGGTGCCGTCCACGTTGTCGTAGATGCCCGCCAGATAGATGGGCTGCCCCGGCACCTGGAAGAAGTATTTGTGTTTGCCTGCATCCCACTCATAATAGCCGCTGGCTGGGATCACGCACCGCTGGGCGGCCATGCTGCGGCGGAACATCGGCTTGTCGCAGACTGTCTCGGCGCGGGCGTTGATCATCAGTCCGCCGCGCCAGCCCGGGATGCCCCAACGTTGGTATTCCGCCACGACCTTGTCGCCGCTGGCGATTAGCACCGGCGCTACCTGGGTGGGGGCGATGTCACCCGCCATCGGAAAGTTCATCTCACCGGGGAACTGCCCGCGGCTGCGGCGCTCGGCGTCGCGGAGGATCTTTTGCATCTCGCGGCTTTCTTTGGTTGAAAACAGATAACGGCCACACATTGCGCGTCACCTCGCAATCATTCAAAACCAATAGTCGTGCATGGCATCTAAAAATTCTTTTGTCAAAGGAAATCCGGCGCTTTCCCCAATCACGGAATCTATGGAGCAGTAGGGACAAAACGCAGTGCCCTTGGCATCATAGGGATTCGTGTCGGTTTGGTAATAATATGTGATCTCTTTGGGGTCATATATTTTGCCGCAGAAGAAACAGCCGCAACGCTTATCCTGTGACAACATCGGTTTATTGCCGATGCCGTATTTATGGGCAGCTTCCAACATTTCTTTTGGATACTTCATAGCTTACCCCACCACGACCCCGGCAATGCGGAACTCGTCGTTTTCCTGCACCGGGATCGGTTCATACGCCGGGTTCAGCGAGACCAAATACACGCCATCGGCATCATATTTTAGCTTCTTGCAATAGCCCTGCTCATTCAGCACGCACAGCACGATCTCGCCGTTCTCGGCCTGTTCGGCCTTGCGCGCCCAGACGATCTGCCCGTCCGCAAAGCGCGGCGACATACTGTCGCCCGCCAGCCGCACGCCAAACTCGGCCCTGGCCGGGACGGCGTCGTCCACCTCCATCTCCTCAGCCAGATCGTCGTCCAGCCACTGGCCGGTGCCGGCGGAAGCGGGCTGCAAAAACACCGGCAGCGTGCGCAGGCGGCGCACGGCGGGCTGCTCCCGGAATTCGTCCGATTGCAGCAGCAGGCGGCGGTATTCCTCCAGCCGGTCCATCCCCAGCCGGTTGAGCTGGGGGCCATCCGCCTGGCTGAACAGCTCGGAAACCTCATGGTAGCCCAACGCCTGCGCCAGCGCAATGGCCTGGGTCACCTTGGGCTCGCTGTCGCCCTGCTCCCAGGCGACGAGGGTGCGGGCGGCGGCCGTTTTGCCTGCGGGCAGATAGTCCCGCATTTTGCGCACAGTCTGCTCACGGGTCAGTTTTTGCGCCTCGCGCGCTGCCTTGATGCGTTCGTTCCAGCTCATAGGACGCCTCCCTATACTTCTATGCCCTTATCATAGCATGGCCGAGACCACAAGTCAAGCATACAATTACATGGACTTGCAAAAACAATCACTTGAATTTGCCAAACGATGCAATTATAATAAGGCCAAAGGGGGTGCTGTGTATGCCGGGCCGTCATATACTCCATGTTGACGCAAACGCTTTCTACGCCAGCGTTGAGATGCAGGAAAACCCCACCCTGCGCGGCAAGCGTATCGCCGTCTGCGGCAGCCAGGAGGATCGCCACGGCATCGTGCTGACCGCCAGCTACCCGGCCAAGCGGATGGGCGTCAAGACCGGCATGGCGATCTGGGAAGCGCAGCAGCATTGCCGCGACCTCATCATCGTGCCGCCGCACTACCGCGAGTATATGCGGTACAGCGGCTATATGCGGGAGATCTTGCAGGATTACACCGACCAGATCGAGGCGTTCGGCCTGGATGAATCCTGGGCGGACGTGAGCGGCAGTGTGGGCCTGTTCGGCAGCGCGATGGACATTGCGCGGGAGATCAGCAATCGTGTCAAGCGGGAACTGGGCATCACGGTGAGCATCGGCGTTTCCGACAATAAAGTCACCGCAAAATTGGGCAGTGACTACAAAAAGCCGGATGCCATCACCCGTATCGAGGCAGACAATTACAAGGAAATTGTCTACCCGCTGCCGGTGCAAGACCTGCTCTATGTGGGCCACGCCACCCAGCGCAAGCTCAATTCTTACGGCATCCGCACGATTGGACAACTGGCGCAGACCAACCCCGAGACGCTGCACGGCTGGTTCGGCAAGGTGGGGTACTCGCTGTCCGCGTTCGCCCGCGGGCTGGATGCCTCGCCGGTGGCCCGGCAAGACCATGTGGCGGCGGTCAAGAGCGTGGGCAACAGCGGCACCACGCCGCGGGACCTCGTCAACAACGAGGATGTCTGGCTTATGCTGCTGGTCATGGCCGAGAGCGTCGCCATGCGGATGCGGGAGCTGAACATGAAATGTACCGTGGTGGAGGTCAGCATCCGGGACAGCGATTTGAACGGCTTTGTCCGGCAGCGCAAGATCGAAACGCCCACCAGCAGCAGTTTGGAGATCGCGCGGATTGCCTTTGAACTTTTCAAAAGCAACTACCGCTGGGGCAAGCCGCTGCGCGGTGTCGGCGTGCGCGGGGCCTCGCTGGTACCTGCCGATGTACCCATTCAGCTTGGCTTTTTCAGCAATGCCGAAAAGCGCGAAAAACTCGAACGGCTGGATAAGGCGGTGGATGTGGTGCGCGAGCGGTACGGGTACACCAGCGTCCAGCGGGCGCGAATCTATACCGACCGCGGGCTGGGGGCCATCAACCCAAAGGATGACCACACAGTGCACCCAGTGGGATTTTTCAACGCGGGATAACGTAAACAGGGAGGTTCTGGCAACATGGCGCGCAAGATCATCGGACGCGAAAAGCGGTATGTGGAAGTGGATGTCCGCTTTGAGCCGGACGGCCACCTGCGGCCGCTGGCGATACGCTTTGGGCCGGAGCAGGTGTACCAGATCGACAAGATCAAGGACGTCAGCCGCCGCGCCGCCGAGGTGGGCGGCGTGGGGGACCGGTATGTCTGCGTGATCCACGGGCAGGAAACAAACCTCTGGATGGAGAAGGGCCGCTGGTTTGTGGAAGCCAAGCTAGTGGCCGAAGCGTGACAATATCCATAACAAAAGCAAATGCCGCGGGCGCGGAGAAAGTTTCTCCGCCTCGCGGCGTTTTGCATCTATGTCATGGCGCAAAGCCTTATTTGTTGTCCGCTTGCGGCCGGGCGATTGCCCTGGCATGGCCTTAAGCGGCGGGGAACGGTATCGAAATTTCGGTACCGTTTTTGTCTATGTTTATAAGATACAGGATAATTTTGACAACCATTTGATAGCCATTTGAAGAAACTTCAAACAATTTATCACCAATTTGTGAAGGGGGTAGGGTGGCATGGTAGAACCCAAACAGAAACCGACAGGCAAGCCTGTTCACACAGCGGACAAAGCACGCATCCCGCGCACGGCGATGCGCGCCGCCTGGCTGCGCACCCGTGAGGGCACGCGGCGGCTCACAGCAGAAGAACAGCAGGACGGCCAGTACCGGGAGGCCGCTTCGCTGGAAGAATGCGCCGTGGACACCGCTGTCTCGGCGGCGGAGGCTGCCGCCGGGGCCACCCTGCGCGGCGGCAAAAGGGTGGCGCAACAAGTCGCGCAAAAGCGACAGACGGAAAAAGCAACTGGTCAGGCCGAACAAGCGGCAGAGCAGGCAACGGGTGCAGCAACTCGGCCGACGACCTCTATGCCGGTTGAACCGAGCAATCGAAGCGCCGGAATTTTACCTTATTATAATAAGCAGAATTGGCAAAGCCAGCCTGCGCGGGGACAATCCACATCGCCTGCCACGCAGATGGGTGTGGATCGTGTGCGCCGGGGGAAATCCATCGATCTCCACCAGAGCCGCCTGCGCCATGATTCGCAGGCACGTTTTCAGGTAACCACACGGCAGAAAGCGAAGCCGCGGCCAGCGCCGCTACCCAAGACGAGCGCCTCCGCCGCGAGAAAAGCAAGAGCTGCTGCTACTGCGCAAACCAAAGCCGCCAAGGTTATGCACCACGCCAAACAGGCTGCGCAGGCAGCCGGGACAACGGCCAAAAAGGTTGCGGATGTCGTCATGGCCGGGCTCAAAGAGTTGTGGGCGGCTACACAGACGCTGGCGGCGGCCATCGCGGCAGGCGGGACCACGGCGCTGCTCGTTATCGTGATCCTTTGCATGGTGGCGATGGTGGCGGGTTCTGCGTTCGGTATTTTCTTTGCCGCTGAGCCCACGGGGGACGGTGTAAGCGTTGCGCAGGCCATTACGGAATTGAACGAGGAATACCAGGAACGGTTGCAGGAGATCGAGGGCGAAGAAGAATACGACCGCCAGGAGATCGAGTCCAACGACGGCAGTTATGCCATCGCCTGGCAGGATGTCCTGGCGGTCTTTGCCGCTCGCACCAGTGGGGCCGAGGACGGCGCGCCGGTGGCGTATCTGGATGAAGAAAATCTCGAACGGCTGCGCAGCACGCTTTGGGATATGAACGAAGTAGACTACCGCACCGAAACGCAGCGCCATGAAGTCGACGTGCCGGACGAGGACGGGAATGTTGCAACAGAGACCGTCTCTGAAACGGTGCTGGTGATTGAACTGACCCACCGTTCGCCGGAAGAAATGCGGGATGAATACCGCTTCAACGCCCGGCAGGACGAGTACTTGACGCTGTTACTGGCCGAGGATACCACCGCGCTGTGGGGCGACCTGCTCGGCGGCTTTGCCATGGGGGAACTGGGCGGCGAGATCCTGACGCCCGGCTCCGACACCACGCTGGGTGGCGGCGCGCTGCAATGGCCGCTGCCCGTGGCGGGCACGATTACCTCGCCGCAGGGCTACCGCACCGACCCGATCACCGGCGAAGTCAGCTACCATAGCGGCACCGACATCGCGGTACCCGAGGGCACGCCGATCCTGGCGGCGGCCGACGGCACCGTGACCATCGCCAACGCGCTGGACAGCTGGGGCGGCAGTTATGGCTACCATGTCAAGCTCGACCACGGCGGCGGGCTGACCACGTTGTATGCGCACTGCTCCAGTATCTGCGTCACCGCAGGCCAACAGATCAAAGCTGGGCAGGTCATTGCCTACGTCGGCCAGACCGGCCGCGCTACGGGACCGCATCTGCATTTTGAGGTGCAGGGGTTGGCGTAGCCAATTTGGCCGTAAGTTTTCCGTTTGTTTTCAATTGCGGGATGGCAATCAGCAGGGTAGTGTGGTAGTGTGGATGCTGTACCTATGTGAAATTTCAAAAGAAAAATCTTAGGGGAGGGGAGTTTGGCAAACATGACGATCAGCCAGCAAAGCCTGCAAGCGTACCGAGCAGAACTGCTTCGCCAGGAGAAAAGCCAGATGACCGTTCAAATCTACACCAAGAATTGCCGGGAGTTTCTGCATTTTGTACAGGCGGGGCTAAAATCATTTCCATTTGGTAAAGCAATCGTACATACCTGGAAAACGAGTTTGAGCACGGCAGGGCTTTCGCCCGCCACCGTCAACGCCAAGCTGGCGGCGGTGAACGGGTTCCTGCGGTTCCTGGGCCGGCCGGAGTGCTGCGTGCGCCAGGTGCGGCGGCAGCGGCGGGTGTTCCGGGACAAGGGGAGAGACCTGAGCCACAGCGAATACCTGCGCCTGGTACAGGCGGCCAAGCGCCAGGGCCGCGAGCGCCTGTGCCTGGCGATGCAGACGATCTGCGCCACCGGTATCCGGGTTTCGGAGCTGCGGTTCATCACGGGGGAGGCGGTGCGCACCGGGCGCGCCACCGTCACCGGCAAGGGCAAGTGCCGGGAGATCCTGCTGCCGGGCAAGCTGCGGGCGCGGCTGAAAGAATATCTCAAACGCTACGGCCGCTGGCCCGGCCAGGCCAACGCGCCTGTGTTCCTGACCGCCGGTGGGCGGCCGCTGGACCGCTCGAACCTCTGGCGGGAGATGCGTTCACTCTGCGCCGCGGCCAAGGTCGATCCGCACAAGGTGTTCCCGCATAACCTGCGGCATCTGTTTGCCAAAACTTTCTATGCGCTCGACAAGGACCTTGCCAAGCTGGCCGACCTGCTGGGCCACGCCAGCATCGAGACCACCCGCATCTACATCATGGAGACCGGCGCGGCGCACGCGCGGATGCTGGAACGGATGCACCTGCTGTTATAAAAAAGGCGCCAACAACAAAATCAGCGTTTTGTTGTAGCGCCTCGGCGGACGATTTCGGGCATCTAATAAAAACTCGCACAGATAGCCCAAATATATTGCTATTATAGCGCAATAAAAATGATAATACAACCCGGTTAGAGTAAAACTGTGGTAAATTGGCAACTTGAACAAAACCGGCAAAGAAAGTGTGCCTTGCCGGTTTGTTTGTCATATCTTCCTCCGAATCAGGCAAGCGTAAAAGGCGCCCCTGCACCAGGCCGGTGCGGGGGCGCTGGCGCTTTGTGCAACGTCTGCTACAACAAAACGCTGATTTTGTTGTTGAGAGAGGGGTGAAGCCTGTGCTGGAACTGTTTGCGCATAACCGCGCCGCCTATGACGCCGCGGCCAAACTGCTGGCGTCCGTTGGCAAGGCCGCCGTCATCCACCCCACCGGCACAGGCAAAAGCTTCATCGCGTTCCAGCTGGCAGCAGACCACCCCGGCGAGAACATCCTCTGGCTGTCACCCAGCGAATACATCTTTACCACCCAGCGCGAGAGCCTGCGCCGCCAGGCCCCCGAAGTCAGCCTGGACAACGTCCATTTTTACACCTACGCCAAGCTGCTGCGCCTGACCGAAGATGACCTGGCCGCCATCGCGGACCTGCGCCCGGCATATATCATCCTGGACGAATACCACCGTGCCGGCGCGCAGGAATGGTCCGCCGCGCTGCAAAAGCTGCTGGCCGCCTGCCCGCAGGCGAAGCTGCTGGGACTTTCGGCCACCAACATCCGCTATCTCGATAACCAGCGCAACATGGCCGACGAACTGTTCGACGGCAATGTCGCCAGCGAAATGACCCTGGGCGAAGCGATCGTCCGGGGGATTTTGCCTGCGCCGAAATATGTCACCACCGTGTTCCGCTACGGCCGGGACCTGGCCCGCTATGAGCAGCGCGTGGCCAACCTGCGCGCGCCCGGCTTGCAGGCCGCGAACGATAAATATCTCGAAGCGCTGCGCCGTGCGCTGGAAAAGGCGGACGGTCTGGACAAAGTGTTTGCCAAACACCTGACCAAAGGCAAATACCTGGTCTTTTGCGCCAACCTTGACCATATGAACGAGATGATGACCCAGGCTCCGGCCTGGTTCGCGGGCGTGGATACGCAGCCGCACCTGTACAAAGCCTACTCGGACGACCCCGCCGCCAGCGCGGCGTTTGCCAGCTTCAAGGCGGACGATACCGATCATCTGCGCCTGCTGTTCTGCATCGATATGCTCAACGAGGGCGTACACGTTCCCGGCATTTCGGGCGTGATCCTCTTCCGCCCGACCATCTCGCCCATCATCTACAAGCAGCAGATCGGCCGCGCGCTGACCGCGGGCGAGGGCGGTACGCCGGTCATTATCGATGTGGTCAACAACATCGAGGGGCTTTGCAGCATTGGCTTTTTGCAGGACGAGATGCAGACCGCCGTCCAGCGCCTGTATAACGCGGGCGAGGGCGAAACCGTCGTAACGGACAGATTTGAAATCATCGAGCAGGCGCAGGACTGCCGCCGCCTGTTCGAACAGCTGGAGCACAGCCTGGCCAGCGGCTGGGAGCAGTATTACCGGGCCGCGGCGCTGTACAAGGCCGAGCACGGCGACCTGCTGATCCCCAAACGCTACGTCACGCCGGAGGGATTGACGCTGGGCCGCTGGATCGTGACGCAGCGCCGGGTGCGCAGCGGGCGGACCCCCGGCACGCTGACCGAAAGCCAGATCGCCCGGCTGGATTCTTTGGGCATGGTGTGGGAGAACCGTCTCGAATCTGCCTGGGCGGAAGGCTTTGCCCATGCCGAGGCGTACAAGAACGAGTACGGCAACCTGCTGGTCCCGGCGCAGTACCGCAGCCCGGACGGCTATGCGCTGGGGCGGTGGATCTCCAACCTGCGCCAGCAGCGGGCCAACGGCGAACGCCAGAATCTGCTGAACGAGGAGCGCATTGCCCGGCTGGACAAAATCGGCATGGTGTGGGACGCAGTCAGCGAGCGCTGGGAACAAAACTACGCCGAAGCCCTGCATTATTACAGCGAAAACGGCAGCCTGGACGTGCCCGCCGCCTATAAAGCGCCGTCCGGCTTTGCCCTGGGGGCCTGGCTGCGCAACCTGCGGCGGCTGCGCCGGGATAAGCCGGAGGCGCTGTCCCCGGAACAAATAGCCCGGCTAGACGCCATTGGAATGTCCTGGGGGGACGGCAACAGCGCCCGCTGGATGGCCGCCTACAACGCCGCCAAGCTGTACTACGAGCACACCGGGCACCTGAACGTCCCCGTGCAGTATGTCGCGCCGGACGGCACGCCGCTGGGCAAATGGGTGGCCCGCCAGCGCGCGGTTTACCAAAACCCGGAAAAAGAGCACTGCCGCCTGACCCCGCAGCGCATCCGGCTGCTGGAGCAGATCGGTATGCAGTGGCAGCGCCCCGGCAGCTGGGAACACCGCTACGCGCTGGCGCAGGAATACCTGCGGCAGCACGGCGACCTGGCGATCCCGGCTAAGTATAGGGCCGCGGACGGTATTCTGCTTGGCAACTGGCTCTACCGCCAGCGCCGCATCTACGAGGGCAAGGCCCCCGGCAATTTAAGCGCGGCGCAGAGGGAGAAACTGCGTGTTCTGCTGGCACAGGCGTAACCCGCGCGTTGCGTGAAATAAAAATTGCAAAAAATCTTAATATAGCGCGCCCTCCCTGTGGCGCGAGAATGCAAGGAAGAGAAGAGGAAAGCATATGTCAAAGTTCAAGCACAACCTGCTGCTGCGCATCGTCAAGACGATCAACGCGGCCATGGTCACGGTCCCGTTTGCCCTGTGCTGGTACTTATACTACGCCGGGCGCACGGCCTCGCCGTTTTACGCTAAGGGCAATTTGCTGGTCGTGGCGCTGTTCTTTGTGTTGTACATCGTGTTCGGGCGTGTGTACGATGCCTTCCTCATGTCGATGCAGCGTATTTCCGAGATCGTCTATGCGCAGTTCCTGGCGGCCGGGGTCAGCGACCTCATCATGTATGTGGTCATCTGGCTGCTGAGCAAACACCTGCCCAACATTCTGCCCGGCGTGGCCGCGCTGGCCGGGCAGGTGATGCTGTCCGCCCTGTGGGCGCTGTTGGCGCACAAGTGGTACTTCGCCACTTTCCCCCCGCAGGCCACAGCGATCATCTATGACGACCGCAAGGGCATGGGCAAGCTGATCGGCCAGTACGGCCTGGATAACAAGTACGCCGTAACGCTGACCGCCAGCGCGCAGGAGTGCATTGACGATATTTCCATGCTGGACGGAATAAAAACAGTATTCATGAGCGGTATTCACAGCCATGACCGCAACATCATTCTTAAACATTGCGTGGCGAACGATATCACGGTGTTTGTCATCCCGCGCATTGGCGACACGATCATGTCCGGCGCGCACCCGATGCATATGTTCCACCTGCCGGTGCTGAAAGTCGGCCGCTATACGGCCCAGCCGGAGTACCTGTTCGTCAAGCGCCTGGTGGATATCGCGGTCTCGCTGTTTGCGCTGGCGGTGCTCAGCCCGATCTTCATCGTCACGGCCATCGCCATCAAGGCCACGGACGGTGGCCCGGTGTTCTACAAGCAGGTGCGCCTGACCAAGGACGGCAGGCGGTTCCACATCCTCAAGTTCCGCAGTATGCGCGTGGACGCCGAGAAGGACGGCGTGGCCCGGCTTTCGACCGGCAGCCACGACGACCGCGTAACGCCGGTGGGCAAGGTCATCCGCGCCTGCCGCATAGATGAGCTGCCCCAGCTGTTCAATATCTTGGGCGGCTCTATGAGCCTGGTCGGCCCCCGCGCCGAGCGCCCGGAGATCGCCGCCGAGTACGAGCAGGAGCTGCCCGAGTTCGCCCTGCGCCTGCAAGCCAAGGCCGGCCTGACCGGCTACGCCCAGGTCTATGGCAAGTACAACACCACCCCCTACGACAAGCTGGTCATGGACCTGATGTACATAGCCCACCCCAGCATCATGGAGGACTTCAAGATCATGCTGGCGACCGTGAAGATCCTGTTTATGCCTGAAAGTACCGAGGGAATTTCCGAGGGTCAAACCACTGCAATGAGTGGAGAAAACCACTAAATATCGAGCTTTTTGACCGCTTTCTGAGGGTGAAAATCGACATTTCCTCGGAATGTGCTGTCAGGAATAAACAAGGGGTTTCGATGACAACATCATCGAAACTTTCAACCCGGTCATGGAGATGCTATCAGGCATAAATACGAGGTCTCCTAGTGAAAAGGCAGGGTGCTGTCGGGAATAAACGCAAGGACTCCCGTAGCGATATGAGTAATTTCTGGCATAAATACATGGATTCCTATGGCGAGATGATGGTGTCATCAGGAATAAAGACAAGAGCTTTCATGGCGGTGTGAGTGAGTGGCGCAGAGGACTATGAGTAATAAAGCTGTAGTAGCTGTGTGGTTCACATAACTGCGTCGATGTGTAGCTCACGCAGTTACAGGATTATTAAGAGCTTAAGAGAAAAGAAACGGCTCAGACTCTTTGAGATGAGTTTGGGCTGTAATCTTTGATATGCGGAGAGGAGTAAGGGCTAAGGAAGATGTTGCATGAAGATTTCGGATTGATAAGCATTATCATGGCAGCCTACAACGCAGAGAAAACAATAGAGAAAGCTATTAATTCCGTGCTGAATCAGACTTATCCAAACTTTGAACTTCTTGTGGTTAATGATTGCTCTAAGGACAGAACTGTGGAATTAGTCAAAAGCATTGCGGCAACGGACGGGCGTGTGCGCCTTATTTCTAATGTAAAGAACAGCGGTGTGTCCTATACGCGCATGCATGGTTTGGAGGAAGCGAAAGGCTCATGGATCGCGATTCTTGACAGTGATGATGCGTGGACACCGGAAAAGCTGGAAAAGCAGATTGAGCTTCAAAAGAGAACGAATGCGGATTTGCTTTTCACGGGTTCAGCTTTCATGGACTCGGATGGGCAGCCAATTGACTGGTATCTTCATGCTCCGGCAGAAGTGTCCTATCGGCAGTTGTTGAAGCAGAATGTGTTATCCAATTCCTCTGCGCTGGTGCGTAAAGGGCTATATGCAAAGTACTATGCAATCGGTGACGGGATGCACGAGGACTTTGCGATTTGGCTCAGTATTCTGAAAGAAGGAAAGAAAGCCTATGGCGTAGATGAGCCGTTGCTCATCTACCGAATTGCAAAGTCATCGAAGTCAGGCAATAAGGTCAAGGCTGCGAAGATGAACTGGAATACATATCGGTATGTCGGATTGAATCCGATAGAGGCCGCTTATTATGAGGGCTGGTACATGATTAAAAATGTGATTAAGTACACGAACCTGAAAATCTCCGGGGGGGGGGTAACACAGAGTAACCCTGATGGAGAAATCTATATTGTTAATTTCTCCGCTCCTGCACTGTATGGATGTAAGCAGTGGAGGACGGCATGAAAAACAGTATTCTGATCTCCGTCGTGATGCCGAACTACAATGGTCACCGTTTTGTAGAGCAGGCAATCGACAGTGTGCTTAACCAGACTTATCAGAATTTTGAGCTGATAGTGGTAGATGACTGCTCCAATGATGATTCTTTAAGTCTCATCGAACACAAGGCGCAGAGCGATAATCGTATCCGAGTAATTGCTTTGGAACACAATGCAGGCGTGGCAAATGCCCGCAATGTCGGTATCAAAGAGGCTAAAGGAGAGTACATCGCCCTGCTGGATAATGACGACCTGTGGACTGAGGATAAGCTGGAACGGCAACTTGCTCTCGCTCAAAAAGGTGCGGATATCGTTTACTGTTCCTATGATTTTATTGATGAAGAGAACAACTCAATTAAAAAGCCATTTATAGTGCCGCAGGAAACGAACTTCAATAAGATGCTGGCTTCAAGCGTTATAAGTTGCTCGACCAGTTTTATCAAGACTGAGCTGATGCAGGCGCACCCATTTAACCCGGACTTTTACCATGAAGATTATGTTCTGTGGATGGAGTTGCTTCGAGTTTGCCCGACTGCGTTTGGTGACCAAAAGGTGCTGATGCATTACCGTCAAGTCACCGGGTCAAGATCGAACAAAAAGGGAAATGCTGCCAAGGAGCGGTGGAATACATACCGCAAGGCATTGAAATTAAATGTAGTTACGAGTGCGTGGGCATTTGCGAGATACGCAGTAAACGGCGCGATGAAGTATTACTTGTGAGTTGACAGGAGAGAAAAATGAAATTGCAGGTACTGGTTTCTACAATGCACCAGACTGATCACAGTCTGCTTGAAAAAATGAATATTCGGTCTGATGCCATCGTCATTAACCAGTGTGACCGCGATTCCATTGAGAGATTTTCGTTCCGTGGTTATGATATCTTGTGGATGTCCTTAAATGAGCGAGGGGTTGGATTAAGCCGTAACAATGCGCTTATGAGGGCGTCTGGAGACATTCTGCTGTTTGCAGATGACGATGTGGTTTACTCGGATGACTATGTTGAAAAGATCCGAAAGAGTTTTGAGGACAACCCAAAGTCGGATCTGATCGTTTTCAATTTGCCGTCACAGAATCCTAACAGACCTGAAGCAATCGTAGAAAACGAGTACAAATTACATTGGTATAACAGCCTTAAATTTGGCGCTTTCCGGATTGCAGTCCGGAAAGATGCAATCCGGAAAGCTAATGTGTTTTATTCGCTTCTCTTCGGAGGCGGAGCCAAATACCAGTCAGGCGAGGACAATTTGTTCATCATTCAGTGCTTAAAAAAAGGAATTAAAGGGCTGGCCAGTAATGTGATAATTGGAACTGTTCAGCAGGAAGAGTCAACATGGTTTAGAGGCTTTGATGAAAAGTATTTCTTTGACAAGGGCGTATTGATGAAACAGTGCTTTGGTCCGTGGGCAAGACCGCTTATTATCGCTCTGCTGACAAAAAATCCAATGCAAACAAAGACTCTGGGACTTGGAAAAGCCATTAAATGCGCTTTTGATGGAAGCAACGAAAAAATGGATGTGGTCAAGAAAGGCTGATTTCGTGAAAAAGAGAATACTGATAGTAAATAATAATATGAATATTGGTGGAGTTCAAAAAGCTCTAATCGCACTATTAAATGTACTAAAAGATCATTATGAGGTTACGTTACTCCTATTCTATGCGCATGGTGAACTGATGAGCGAGATACCACCTGAAGTAAAAATTGTTGAATCAAGAGGCCTATTCAGATATTTGGGAATGTCGCAAGGAGAGTGTAAGTCAATAAAGGATAAACTGACTAGAGGCTGCTTGGCTACAATTGCAAAGACAGCTGGGGTTAAGTGGTCTATAAGATTGATGCATCTAATCGGCAAGCACGAATTGTTTTCAGGATATGATGTTGCGATCTCATATCTGCATTGTGCAGAACCCAAAATCTTTTATGGCGGCGTGGCGGAGTACGTGTTGTACTATGCTAATTCAATCAGAAAACTGTGTTACATCCACTGTGACTACATCAATTCTGGAACTGTGAACAAATACAGCAAGTCTGTATATATGAAGTTTGATGCTGTTGTTGGTGTTTCTAATTCAGTTGCGAATCAATTCACGGCTGCACTTCCGGAAATGGCAGATAGAACGTTTGTAATTCATAATTTTATTGACGTGAAGGCAATAAGAGAAAAAGCGGAGAAAAACCCGTATTGCTATGATAGACAGTACATTAATTGCTTGACTGTTGCTCGTTTGTCTGCAGAAAAAGGTGTTGATCGCTTCATTAATGTTCTTGGAAGAATAAAAAGCAAGAACATACGGTACTATGTTGTGGGAAACGGAAGAGAGAAACAAAGAATTGAAAAAATGATTCGTGATAAATGCCTTGAAGATAGGGTGTTTTTATTGGGAGAACAGGACAATCCATACCGGTACATGGTTGATGCCGATCTGCTTGTTGTTCCTTCTTGCCATGAGGCGGCGCCGGTAGTATTTCAGGAAGCGCGTATTCTGGAACTGCCCGTACTGACAACAAACACATTATCTGCAAGAGAAATGATTTCCAATGAATACGGGATTGTTGTTGATAACAGTGAGAGTGAAATGGAAACAGCAATGAATGCGATTCTTGCTGATCCTGAAATCCTAGATAGGTTAAGAAATAAATTGTGTCAGAATGTTTATGACGAAACGGTAGATTTGAATTCGATTCTTAAACTCTTTTAATACTCAAAAAGGATTATTCTGTTGTGTGAGAAGAAAGAGTGTTGAATCAATGAAAAACAGAATAGGAGAGGGAATGAACATTAAGAGAATAGATGGACATAGCGTATCCGTACAAGGTTGGATGATTGCTGGAATATGCGTGCTGATTATTCTGGGGATCCTCGTTGGCCATCTTCAGTATGTTGCGCTACTGTGCTCTGCAGCAGTTCTACTGTTCTGTACGCCAAAGACCCAGTTATGCCTGATGTTTATGCTCATGTCATTTGCAAATGTATTTAAGTCAGCGCCAGGAACGCAGTCCTTTTTTACAATTATTACAATGCTGTATGTTTTTCGACATTATCTCGGAAAACGAAGAGTGTCATATCCAGTTTTCATTGTGCTTGTTTTTGGTGTTGAAATCTTCATGGTTCAACTTCTGCGTGGAACAATTGATACTGCAAAGTCTGTGAAGTTAATTTTCAATCTTTTATTTTTGTTTGCCGCCTGTGACGATTTTCAACAGGAATGGCTCAAGGATATCTCATTATACTATATTTGTGGGGTTGAGTTAGCATCACTTACGAAGGCATGTGGGCTCTTTCCACAGTTATCACTATATACAGGAGAGCTGTACGGAGAGATCATTGGTGGAGTATCTGTATATCGATTTACTGGGCTTTACAATGATCCCAATTACTACTCGATCAATTTGATTCTCGCATTGTGCATTCTTGTGTGTCTATATGACAAAAAGCTTCTTTCGGGACAGGCAACCGCAGTTTTATCCACTCCGCTTTTGGTTTTTGTTGGCATGACTGGAAGCAAATCAGCTTTGCTAATGCTTTTTCTACCTATTGTTTTATTAACATATTCAAACAGTAAAAACAGGAAGTATTTTTATCAGGTCATTTTTGTTATTGCGTGTGTTTTCGTAGTTTTATATGTTTTTTCTGGAAAAGTAGAAGTTTTTAATAAAACAATTGATCGATTATTACTCGCCAAGAATGGGGATAGCCTAACAACAGGGCGAACAGCGATTTGGAAGGATTATTTTGACTACTTATTAACAGAATTGGGAACTTTGCTGATTGGAAAAGGGGTGGGTGCTGACTTTTTACATGGTCATGCTGCTCACAATACAGTCATAGAAACCGTATATCACCTCGGATTAATTGGTGGAATCGTGGTAGTTTACACTTGCGCCTGCATTTTCGACCGGTCAAACTATATAGAGAAGAAGAATATCATGAATTATAGTCTCTTGCTCTGTTTACTTCCAATGTATTTGTTTGTGAGTCAACTGTTTTCGTATGACATTGTGTTCCAACTGTTCTTGGCAAGTTGCTTTTATATAGAATCCTTTGTATCCCCGTGGAAAAGACCGCAGTTATCTAATTAGATTATCATACAGGAGTAAAAATGAAGGTTTTGTTTGTTTGCGTTGACAGATATCCTTATGATGGAGCATGTACAAACCTCCTGAAGAAGCTGTTCTTTGATGGCGGGATGCTTGATCATAACCTTGAAATACATATCGCATCCTATAGGCACTGTTATGAAGATGAATCTTATGAAAAAGTCAGTGGTGTTACAGTACATAGATTGCTTAGCCCGTATTTCCTTTCTGCATCAGACCTGATTAAGCATTTTTACAGATTTGATCTGCTGATTCGAGGCGGTGTCAGCAAACTTCAGGAAAAGATTCGGTCGGGAAAGCCGAACAGTAGGGAAGTTCGAAAAGACCAAATCAGGGAATACAAAGAATATCTGCGTAAGCTGTGCAAAGCAGAACATTATGAAGCACTTGTAGGAGTGGCTGGCTCGTATGAAATGGCGATCGCAGTAAAAACAATATCAACAGAATTCGGAATCCAATACATATTGTATCAGGTTGATCCTTTTACTGACAACGAGACTTTTTCAAATCACTCTGCACATCAACGACTTCAAACGGAAATAGAACTATACACATACGCGAAAAAGGTTTTTACAACAGGACTCATTCTTTCAAAAATGAAGGGGAGGCTCGATACAGAGGTTTTATCTAAAGTTGAAGTTATGGAGTTTCCCGGCGTTTCTGTTGATACAAGCTTAGGAAAGAAAAATGACTACCCGAATAAAAAGGATAGCATAGATTGTGTTTTTGCCGGTCGTGTATATGCGGGAATCCGAAATCCAGCCTTCACAATTGATTTGTTCCGCAGGTTACCGGAGAGAATAAATTTGAAGCTCTACGGTGTAACGCAGAAGGAATTGGAACGGCTCTTTTCAATCTCGTTATTGCCCAATAATGTTGCGTGTTGCGGCTTGGTGAGTGTGGAAGAAGCGGAAAAAGCGATGCAGAACGCGGATATTCTGATCAATATCGGAAACATCATGATGAATCAGGTCCCAAGTAAACTGTTTAGCTATATTTCAACGGGGAAACCGATTTTGAACATCTGTGTGAATCAGGATTGCCCTTCAAAAAAGTATTTGGAGCAGTATCCGTATGCCCTGTCAATCAACGAGAGACCCACCTGTAGTGATTGCTTGATTCAAGAAGTATCCGATTTTGTGACAGAAAACGCCGGCAAAATGTGTGACTTGAGAGAAATTGCTGTTTTGTATGAAAAATGTACCCCGTCATATGCGGCAAGACAAATGGAAGCAGCGCTGTATTCGATAGAAAACAATACTTGATGAGGTACAAGATGGGATTGGAAATCAACAGGTGTCCGGAGGAATAGAGATGGATAAAGGATTTGAGATCAGCGTTGTAATCCCTAACTATAATAATGCGAGGTATTTGGCACAGTGCATTGAAAGTGTATCGCTTCAAACATATCCGATATCGAGAATAATTGTTGTTGACGATTGCTCAACAGACGATTCAATTTCGGTTTTGAACGAATTGATGGGGCGATACAATAATTTACGCCTTATTCATCTCGAAACAAATGGTAAAGTAAGTCACGCCAGAAACATTGGGCTAAACCATGTGGAAACACCGTATGTAACATTCATGGACTCCGATGATGTTTACATCAATCCCAGAAAAATCGAAAACGAGATGGGGCTAATAAAAAGGATAAAAGAAACCAAGAAGACAGACATTGTTGCCTATTCGAGAATTGACCTAATATCTGAACAAGGAACGAGTTTGGGAAACTACTGCTTTAGGAGAAGGTATTATCTTGAGGGTAAAATTTTTTCTGACGTCCTGACCAGGAAGCATGCCTTTACAATTATGCGCGATTACTGCCTGCCGACGGAAGTGATTCGATCAGTTGGGGGCTATAATGAAGCCAACAGCCTCTATGAGGATCTGGAATTGATCCTGAAACTGGCAAAGCGGATCGAATTTGCGTATACGGGGGAATTGGGAACGGGTTACCGTCAGGTTCAGACGGGCTTATCTTCGAGACCTCAGCAGGAGCACATTGATAAACTGAACGAGATATTTGAAACCAATGTGGAAGGGCTCTCTCCAGTTAAAAAATGTTGGTATAGAATAATCCGGCAGATTCACATGAAGGAGAATGCGTTGATCATTCTGTCCAGGAGGGCGAGAAATAAGCTTTATAAGGTTGTGAGGGGTAAATGATCGATATAATTATTCCGGTTTATAATGTCGAAAAGTATCTGGAAAAGTGTATTCAGTCTGTTCTTAGTCAGAGTTATACAGATTATCACATCATTTTAGTAGATGATGGGTCTAAAGATTCGTCAGGAACCATTTGTGATCTTGCTGCGGAAAAGAACGACAGGATAACCGTTATTCATAAAAAAAACGGGGGACTGTCCTCGGCAAGGAATGCGGGTATCGATGCATCTACCGGAGACTATGTCCTGTTTCTCGACAGTGACGATACTTTGACTGAAAACGCACTTCAGACATTGATGAACGCGATGCAAGCCGGTGGAGTGGATGCTGTTTTTGGAGGCTACCGTTTTGTTGACGAGGAAGGGAGTATTCTTCAAACCTTGACTGTACCGGAGCAGGTCCTGAGCGAGGATATGCGTTTTTCTCTCGTCTATGAGCAAACGCACATGGTGATGTCATGTGGAAAACTGTTTCGCAGGGAACTGCTTTCTGGGTTTCGATTCCGGGAGGGGAGGCTGCATGAAGATGTATTTGCCTATCACGAGCTGGTGTTTCATGCGAAAAAAATCTATTGTATTGAAGAACCGATTATCAACTACCTGCAGAGAAGTGACAGCATAACCGGGAAAGCCTTTTCCGTCAGGAATTTTGACGCGGTAGATGCACTGTTTGAAAGGGTATCTTTTTTTGCGGAAAAAGGGCTGGAGCAATGCCGCGAAACAACCATTCAATACATATTTAAATATTTGATTTACATTATTCATCGTATAGATTTTCATAATCCTGAAATAAGTGCGATGTACACCAATTACTACTGCAAATGGAAGACGATCAGTGGAGCATCCCATGACAGAGCATTCCGGCTACTGTGTTTTCTGTACGGGAAAGGGTTGCTGAAGAAACCGTTGCTGGATTATTCTGTGTTCTGGATCTTGAAGAGAACCTTACTTCTTTTCCACGCAAGATCTGTTGTTCTTCAGCTTCTTTCAAATTGGAGTGTTAAGCCCCGGTTTATCCTGATTTCAACGCCGGTGCACGGCAATCTGGGAGATCAGGCAATTGTTTATTCTCAGCTCCGATTTTTGAAAGATTGCGGTATTCGAAAAATCGTTGAGATTAAAAGTGTGGACTATCTGCGCTATCGAAGCGTAATTTGCCGACTGATTCCCCGAAAAGATGTGATTATAATTGATGGCGGTGGGAATATCGGTTCTCTGTGGCCAACAGAAGCAGAGCGCATCAATGATATTGTGAAGCGGTTTCGAGCAAACCCAATCATCATTTTCCCGGAAACTGCCTTTTTCTCGGAGGATGCTGCCGGACTGGCAAGCCTCCACAATACGAAAAAAGCGTTTGAAAGTCATGAGAATCTGCATGTGTTTCTGCGGGATGAACCGTCGTATCGGAGGATGCGTGAAATGCTGCCGGATGGAAATGTATATCTATGTCCGGATATTGTTCTGTATTTGAAGGGCAAGCTGAAAACAAACACCACACAAAGAGAAGATGTCTTCTTGTGTATGCGCGGTGATGTTGAGAAAAATATACCGGAGTCGGCGATAAATGAGATTGTGCAGGCGGTTAAAGATAAGAATTTAGGACTTAAACATGGGGATACGGAAATTGACAGGTACGTCACGGCTCCAACAAGAGAAGATGAGTTGGAGAAAAAGTGGAATGAGTTTTCTTCCAGCAAGCTCGTCATCACGGACAGACTCCACGGCATGCTGTTTGCTTATATCACAAACACCCCCTGCTTAGCCTTTAACAATGTAAACGGCAAGGTTTTGTCGCAATACCATTGGATAAAGCAGGCAAAGAGTATGATCGTCGTAGACGATTCCGCAAATATCAAAGAGTCAATCGACATCTTGCTTGCGGAAGATCAGGTATTGCCGACGGAAAACGGCATGGATTATTCACAGCTCAAAGGAGTAATACTGCGTGTTAAACAGCATGGATAAAGAGAACAAACAGTCCCTAATCAGTTTGGCAACATCCTTGATGACAATGGTGCTAAATATATGCATTGGCTTTTTTATTTCTCCCGTGATCGTTCGTGACCTGGGAGTAGAAGCCAATGGTTATGCACAGTTGGCAAATAACTTTGTCTCCTATGCAAGTTTGCTGACAATCGCGATCAACGCAATGGCAGGGCGATTCACAACGGTTGCATATCACAGAGGCGAAAAAGAAAAAGCACAAAAGTACTACACCTCAGCGTTGATTGGGAATATATTTGTTATCCTGTTTCTTCTTCTGCCGGCAATCCTGTTGATAGCGAATTTGTCAAAAATACTGACCATTCAGACTACAAGTGTGATTGATGTTCAGATCCTTTTTGGTTTGACATTTATCAGCTTTTTTTGCGCAAATATTCAGAACACTTTGAACATTGCCACCACGGTAAAAAACAAGCAATACTTATCCAACGCCATGATTATGGCAGGCAGTGTTGTGAGAATTTTGATACTCGTGATCCTGTTCAATTCCTTTGAACTGCATGTTTATTATGTGTCTCTGGCAGCTGGAATTGTCTCTGTATTGTCGATTTTGGGTTATTACGGCATAAAGCGGACAATTATGCCGGATATTGTATTTGAGGCAAAGTCTTTCGATATGTCAGCAATGAAGGATATGCTTACATCAGGTGCATGGAGCGTTGTGAACAAGTGCGGCGATCTGCTGATGACAGGATTTGATTTGCTGCTGACGAATGTTTTAATCGGACCTATTGAAATGGGAATTCTTTCCGTCGCGAAAACAATCCCGACACATTTGATAACACTTGCTTCGACACTGTCGTGGAATTGGAATCCCAAAATGACAAAGGAGTATGCCAATGGGGATATTCCTCAAATGCTTAGCACAATTGATTTGTCCGCAAAGGTGTCCATGCTGTTGGTGACTGTTCCAACGATGGCTTTTTGTGTCTTCGCTCCGTATTTTTATAATTTATGGATGCCAACGCAGGATGCAAACCTTCTTTCGGTGCTGTCGATATTGAGTGTGATGGCATATACAATGCTGACGGGAACGGCCAGTGTCTTCAACCTGTTCACAATTACCAATAATCTCAAGCTTAATTCGATTTCTTATTGCATTGGCGCTGTCATTTCAATATTGGTATCCGTACTTTGTGTAAAGTACACATCTTTTGGCATATATGCTGTTGCAGGTGTCAGTTCAATCATAACGATCATACGGAATCTGATAGTTATGCTGCCTTATGCAGCAAAAATCTTGGGACTGAAATGGTTTGCTTTCTATAAATATGTGGTCATAAATATAGGGTGCAGTATTATCGTTGCTGGTATAAGCTTTGCAGTGAGGGCAGTGATGCCGTTAAGCAGCTGGTTCGATTTCTTTGTAGCTTGCTGTGTTACGGGTATTATTTCTGTCCTCTGCTTGAGCCTTCTTGTATTGAAGAAAGAACAACGGAAGGCATTGCTCAATAGAGTCATCAAGTGAATTTGATCAAAGGAGATACAATATGGATAAAATGAAGAGAATGGTTTTATTGCAGGTTCCAATGACGATCTGTAATCTGCAGTGCCATTACTGCTATCTTCCCAAGCGCAATAACTATTGCCGTGGCGAACAGATTTCTTACCGCTATTCTCCGGAACATGTTGCGAAAGCGCTGTCTAAAGAGCGGCTGGGGGGCTGTGCATATATCAACATCTGTGCAGCTGGAGAGACTTTGCTTGCAACTGACATCGATAAGTATATTTATGCGCTGCTAAAAGAGGGGCATTACTGCGAGGTCGTGTCCAATATGACCGTCAGCAAAGTGTTGGACAGAATATGTGGGTGGGATGCCTCCTTGCTGGCGCATTTGGGCTTCAAGTGCTCTTTCCATTTCTTAGAACTGAAGAAGCTGAATCTTTTGGATCGATTTGCTGAGAATGTAAATAAATGCTGGCGGGCAGGAGTTTCCATAAATATTGAAGTTACACCGAGTGATGAGCTGATCCCCTATATCGAAGAGGTAAAAGAGTTCTCCATGAAACATTTTGGAGCATTGCCGCTCTTGACGATTGCACGGGATGATGGCACAGAAAACATTGTGAAGCTGACCAAGCTTAGTGAAGAAGCGTATAGAAACACATGGGAAACATTTAACTCGGGCTTCTGGAATTTCAAAATGACAATATTCGGTAAAAAGCGGGAGGAATTCTGCTATGCCGGTGCGAGATCAATTGATGTGGATCTCGCAACCGGGTATACAGCCCAGTGCTACTGTACTAAATTCAGTCAAAACATTTTTGAAGACATTGATAAACCAATCGTTTACTATCCTTATGGCAAATGCGCACTGCCTCATTGCTTTAATGGTCACTCCCTGCTTACGGTGGGGTGTATTCCGGAATTCTGTGATACAACCTATGCTGAAATTCGGGACCGTGTCAGGGAGGATGGAACGCATTGGCTCCACAAAGAATACTATGATTTCATGTCTCAGAAACTGGATGCCGAAAACCCTGTCATGCCACAGTACAAGGAGCGATTCAATGATGCAAGAATACTGGCGTACCGAGCAGAAAAGAAGATCGCTCACGGTTTTCAAAGAATCACGGGGCGAAAATAAGGATTCGGTAATCTGCTGGGTATCATGTGAACTATATGTTGATGCAAGGGCGGACTGAAACTATGCTTCATAGAATAGACAAACGTTCTCTCTTTTTACTCCTTTCTATAATTGCTGTCGGTATTTGCATCATAAGAATTCGGGGGGACATAAGTCCATCTCCTGATGCGTTTCATGTTGTAGCTGAAGACTGTCAGGATCTTTTTCCACAATCTATGGTATTTCTGGATGAAATAGGCGCAGGTAATTTCACGAGTACGGGAATGACTTTTGATTCCGTGAATCATTCTTTTTGGATTGCAGATCATGGCTCTTCTGCTGGAGATGTACTGCGCATGATGGAATTGGATAATACGATGGACCATGTCCTTTCGGTGGTGCAGATTTCAGATTATCAAAATGACGGGAATACTAACCTACAGGGAATTGCATACGATCGATTTGACGATGCGATCTGGATCGCAGTTGGCGACAGGATTCAGCAAGTAACAAAGACTGGCGAAATAATCAAAACAATTTCATTGGGAAAATACAAAAACTGTTCGGCAAATGGGATTTGTATTGACGAAACTGACGGTACAATATGGGTGTTGTGCTACTATGATTACCTTTCTGCACTTCAATCGAAAAGGAAAGATTATGGAAGCAGTTGAAGTTGATATGGCAGATCAGGATATGATTTATATGTACGATGGGTTGATTTATATTACCGTCGGAGCTGACTATTGCGGTGAAGAGAACTATTGCGCTGTGTTTGATCCAGCATCGAAGGAAATAAGGATTCAGTACAGGTTGAATCAATCCTATGCAATTGAAGGGATTTACGTGGATGACATACGGATTTATGTTGTAAATGATGGGGCATTTCACAACACAACCATACCTAGGACATATGTAAGCATTTATTATCGCGAAAACATACAGGAATAATTCCAAAGAGAAAACCAATGAAAATATGTGGAGGAGCAATATGTCTGCATTCAATAACGCAACCCTAATGATTACCGGCGGAACCGGTTCTTTCGGTTCCACCGTTCTGAAACACTTCCTTGATTCTGACCTCAAGGAGATTCGCATCTTCTCCCGTGATGAAAAGAAGCAGGATGATATGCGCCATGAGCTTCAGGCGAAGCATCCGGAGCATGCTAAGAAGGTCAAATTCTACATCGGCGACGTCCGCAACCCGCAGTCCATCCGCGACGCTATGCCGGGCGTGGACTACATCTTCCATGCGGCTGCTCTGAAACAGGTTCCCTCCTGCGAGTTCTTCCCGATGCAGGCCGTGCAGACCAACATCATCGGTACCGACAATGTTCTGCATGCCGCTATCGACGCAGGCGTTAAGCGCGTTGTCTGCCTGTCCACCGATAAAGCAGCCTACCCCATCAACGCTATGGGCATCTCCAAGGCCATGATGGAGCACGTCATCTACGCCAATGCCCGTGTGGCTGCTGAGCGTGGCGGCACCACCATCTGCTGCACCCGTTACGGCAACGTCATGTGCAGCCGTGGCTCTGTCATCCCTCTGTTCATCGACCAGATCAAGGCTGGTAATCCCATCACCATCACCGATCCCAACATGACCCGCTTCCTCATGAATCTGGACGAGGCTGTGGATCTGGTTATGTTCGCCTTCCAGCACGCCAATCCCGGCGACCTGTTCATCCAGAAGGCGGATGCCTCTACCATCGGCGATCTTGCCAAGGCCGTCCAGCAGCTGTTCGGTGACACCGGCACGAACATCATCGGCACCCGTCACGGCGAGAAGCTGTTCGAGACCCTGATGACCCGTGAGGAGCGCCTGCGTAGCGAGGATATGGGTCACTACTTCCGTGTTGCTGCTGACAACCGCGACCTGAACTACGATAAGTTCGTGGTCAAGGGCGAGGTTCATACCATGGCTGACGAGTCCTACACCAGCCACAACACCAATCGGCTGGATGTGGAAGGCACCGTCAAGAAGATCATGACCACCGAGTATGTCCAGAACGAGCTGAAGGGTATTCCTAATGTCTAAGGAGAAGCTCCTGTTGGTCGGTGCCGGCGGCTTCGGTCGTATGGTTGCTGAACAAGCGATGATAGAATATGCCTGTGCCTTTGTAGACGATGGGCAACCTGTGGGCACTGACATCTGCGGCATTCCGGTGGTTGGTGGTCTTGCTAATCTGCCGGAGCTGCGGAAGGAGTATGGATTGCTGGTGGTGGGAATCGGCAATAATCGGTTCCGAGCACAGGTGTATGAGAAGGCAAAAGCACTTGGCTATGCGTTCCCCAACATCATTGCTCCCAATGCTTATATCAGTCCATACGCCAAGCTGGGCTGTGGCTGTGTGGTGCTGCAAAACGCTTGCGTCCAGAACGGTGCATCTGTCGGAAACGGTGTTCTGCTGAATGCCGGAACAGAGGTCCACTGTGATGCAGCGGTAGGGGACTACGCTTTGATTTACACCAACAGCGTTGTTCGCACCGGCGCAACGGTGGGGAACTTTGCCCGCATCGGCAGCAATGTTACCGTCTGCAATCATGCAACTGTGCCGGACGGCGCAGATATTCCGGACTGCACCGCAGTACATTAAAGAGACTAACTATTAAAAGTCAAGCCCCAAAATGAAAAAATCCGCCAACGATTCGCTGCCCCTGACAAACAGCATTCAAATGCTGAAATCAGAGCAGCGAGGGCGACGGAGAGAATAGCAAAGCAAGCCCGGCCAACCCTCGCAGAAACAGAATAGCATTTGAATGCTTCGGTTTGTCAAGGGTTCGCTGCGCCAGCTAAGTTGTTCTTGGATTTGGCTCAGGCTCTGGAGAAAATCAGGCAGCTGTAAGATATGCTTTTCCAGACTTCTGCAAAGCGTAGATCAGCCGCACGAGTTTCTTTGTGGCATGAGACAGGGCAACATTATAGTGCTTACCTTCAGCACGTTTTTTGGCAAGGTATTTGGCAAAGACAGGATTCCAATGACAAACGTACTTGGTTGCGTTGTAAAGGGCATATCGCAAATAACGTGAACCACGCTTTTCCATATGAGCGTAACAGTTTGTAAGTTTTCCTGACTGGTATGTAGATGGAGAGCAACCAGCGTAAGCAAGGATTTTGTCAGGAGATTCAAAGTTGGAAAAATCACCGATTTCAGCAAGGATCATGGCTGCTGACTGGATACCGACACCGGGAATAGAAAGAATCGGTGGATGCAATTCATCCATGATTTGCTGAATCGAATCTTCAATTTCGTCGATCTCGGAGGTGAGTTCCTTAATGAGTTTAATAGTGTGCTTCAATTCCAGAGATTTGGCAGGCATGACAGATCCAATAGACGATTTGGCTGCCTCTCGAATCTGGATGGCCTTCTCTTTTCCGTAGTGCCCCTTGGACGCTATTGAAAGAAGGTTTGTCAGCTTGGTAAGATGGGCTTCTGAAATTTGCTTTGCACCGGGATATTCGCTGAGAAGAGCATAGACCGAAACACCGTGGAGAGAGGGAACGAGCTTTTCCAATTCCGGGAACAGGATCGTGACCAGTCTGGACACTGACTGCTTCAGCTTGGCTCTTTCACGAACCTTATCGAATCGGTATCTTGTTAGTGACTTTAACTCTTCGTTGTGGTATGCTGTATCCGTGTAGGACTTGAGGTCTACATCGGACAATAGCATAGTTGCAATCGTTCTTGCATCCACACGATCGGTTTTGGTTTTGCGAAGGCTGAGACTTTTTCGGTACAGGTTGGTGTGCAAAGGATTCATGACATAGACGGCCAGGTCATTGTCGAGAAGAAATCCAAGAATGTTGTAGCTGTAATGTCCGGTAGCCTCAAGTCCTACTTTTATTTTGTCTGACTTTTGGGTACAGTTTCGAATCGTTTGAAGCAGCTGCTTAAATCCATCCATGTTGTTGGGGATGGTAAAGCAGTCAGCACGAACCATTCCGTCTGAATCAAGAATACAGCAGTCATGCTTATCCTTGGCAACATCAATTCCAACACAAACCATTTTGATACCTCCGGCGTATTTATTTCGATGCTGTTCAGGACCACAGACTTCTTTGCTCTTGTAACCTCGTTCTAAATAAACCGTCTGGCGGTATCTAACCGATTAACATTTCAACAAAGAAGCTGTGGTTGGAGCCTCCAATAAACCGTCTTTACGGTAGGGATTTTTCACCAATCCACAGCACCCTGAAACTATTGTAGCATTCCGCTGGAGAGCGGTCTATAAATACTACTCTTTTATGATACGAGGTGATAGGATGAACATTCTAGTCACAGGTGCCAAGGGCATGGTGGGAACCGCCCTGTGCAACAACCTGAAAAACATCCGGGACGGCAAGAACAAGACCCGCCCGGCATTGCATATTGAAGAAATCTACGAATATGATTTGGATTCCACGCCGGAGGAACTGGACGAGTACTGCCAGAAGGCGGACTTTGTGTTCAATCTGGCAGGCGTGAATCGCCCGGAGAACCCGGAAGACTTCATGAAGGGAAACTTCGGCTTTGCATCTGATCTGCTGAACTGCCTGAAAAAGCACAACAACAAGGCAACCATCATGTTGTCTTCTTCCATTCAAGCCACGCTGGCTGGTCGTTTCGGCAACAGCGAGTACGGACGCAGCAAGAAGGCTGGCGAGGAACTATTCTTCCAGTATGCTCAGGAGACTGGGGCTAAGGTTGCCGTCTACCGTTTTGTGAACCTGATGGGCCACAGCCGCCCCAAGTACAACAGCGCCGTCAGCACCTTCTGCTGGGCGGTTGCCAATGACGAGCCCTTCACCGTTAATGACCGCAGTACCGAGTTGGAACTGCTGTACATCGATGACCTGGTAGAAGGGATGTTCGACCTGCTGGAAGGCAAGGAGCAGCACTGTGAATTTGACGGTGTGGAGACTGTTCTGCAAGCAGATGGTCGTTACTGCTGCGTTCCAGTGACCCACAAGGTCACGCTGGGCGAAATCGTTGACTTGCTGCAGGAGTTCAAGGCACAGCCCACTACGCTTATGATGCCGAAAATGCCGGATGGCTCTTTTGCCAAGAAGCTGTACTCCCTGTACCTGACCTATCTGCCGACGGACAAATTCAAGTATGCCCTCAAAATGAACGTGGACAACCGTGGCTCTTTCACGGAACTGGTACACACTGCTGACTGCGGACAGGTGAGCATCAACATCAGTCGTCCGGGCATCACCAAGGGACAGCACTGGCACAATTCCAAGTGGGAGCTGTTCATCGTGGTTGCTGGTCACGGACTGATTCAGGAGCGGAACATCAACACTGGAGAAACGGTGGAATTTGAAGTATCTGGCGATAAGATTGAGGCTGTCCATATGATTCCCGGCTGGACTCACAACATCATCAATCTGTCTGAAACAGAGAATCTGGTGACGGTGATGACCTGCAACGAGATCTTCAACCCGAATCACCCGGACACCTTCTTCGAGCCAGTGTAAGAGAAGATACTGGTTGACGTTAGGAGAATTTTATGGAACACAATTTTAAATGGAAAAACGACGGGCGCACCAAGGTCATGATTGGCTGCGGTACCCGCCCGGAAATCATCCGGCTGGCTGCGGTTATTAAGCGCTGCCGGGAATATTTTGACTGCTGCGTGGTCTATTACAATCAGAACTGGGACAGAAACCTCTCCACAGTGTTCTGGGAGGATTTCGAGCTGAAAAACACCTTCGGGGAATATGGCCCGGACATTCTTGTACCTGTGGTGGGTGAGAATCTGGGCGTGACCTGCGGTAACATTCTGGACCGCAGCTATGAGCTTCTGTCCGAATTGCAGCCGGAGGGCTATCTGGTGCTGGGCGATACCAACTCCTGTCTGTCCGCCATTAGCGCAAAGCGGCTGCACATCCCACTGTTTCATATGGAGGCAGGCAACCGCTGCAAGGATGAGTGCCTGCCCGAGGAGACCAACCGCCGCATCGTGGACGTGATCTCCGATGTGAATATGTGCTACTCCGAATTCGCCCGGAAGTATCTGGCGGATACCGGTTTGCCCAAGGAGCGCACCTACCAGACCGGTTCTCCCATGGCAGAGGTGTTGCACATGAATCTGGAGAAAATCCAGAAAAGCGATGTGCTGGAGCGTTTGGGACTGGAGAAGGACAAGTACATTCTGCTGTCCGCCCACCGTGAGGAGAACATCGACTCCGAAAAGAACTTCCTGAGCCTGTTTACCGCCATCAATGCGCTGGCAGAGAAGTATGATATGCCCATCCTGTACTCCTGCCATCCCCGCAGCAAGCACCGTCTGGAAAAAAGCGGCTTCCAGCTTGATCCTCGTGTCCGGGTCAACGAGCCGCTGGGCTTCAACGACTATAACAAGCTGCAAATGAACGCGCTGGCAATCGTCTCCGACTCCGGCACCCTGCCCGAGGAGAGCAGCTTCTATCTGTCCATCGGTCATCCCATTGCCGCCGTGTGCATCCGCACCTCCACCGAGCGCCCCGAGGCACTGGAAGCCGGTGACTTCATCCTGGCTGGTATTACCACCCGGGAACTTCTCAACGCTACCGATATGGCGATTGAAATGAAGCAGAAGGGTGTTCTGGGCAAACCCTGCCCCGATTATGTGGACGAGACCGTATCCATGAAGGTAGTTCGCATCATTCAGGGTTATGTAAACGTAGTTAATAAGATGGTGTGGAGAAAATACTGATTATCTACACAACGGCCATGCATCAGCATGGCTGTGCTGCTCAAATGTGCTACCTCTCCGTGGTGAGCAGCAGGCAACGGATAATTATCCGGCTAAAGGCACATTACTATTCGTCAATTCACTCTTTGGATGAGGAAAAAACTATAATGGGAAAATATTTTGGAACCGATGGCTTCCGTGGAGAAGCTGGTATTGATCTGACTGCCGACCACGCCTACAAGGTGGGACGTTTCCTCGGCTGGTACTACAACGCACTGCGCGAGCGCAACGGCAACAACGAGCCCGCCCGCATCGTCATTGGCAAGGATACCCGCCGCAGCTCTTATATGTTCGAGTATAGTCTGGTGGCTGGTTTGACCGCTTCCGGTGCGGACGCCTACCTGCTCCATGTCACCACCACGCCCTCCGTGGCTTATATTGCCCGTGTGGATGACTTCGACTGCGGCATTATGATCTCTGCAAGCCACAACCCCTACTACGATAACGGTATCAAGCTGATTGACTGCTAAGATGCAGAGAAAAGCAGTGCGAAAAAGAAAATTACCTCTTGAATTCGAGAAGCTATGATGGTATAATTGCCTTAATGAAATCCACGGGAATCCGTGCAATTAAACCACCCATCGCTCTCAAGGCGGTGGGTTAATTACTTTCTGGGGAGTGACCAATTACGAAAAGGGCTATGCTGTTTATTGATGGTAGTAATTTGTTTTACGACTGGAAAAAGACAAATTCAGCATCTCAGCTTGACATTGAGAAATACATTAATTACGTAAAAGCAAAACATCCGGGTGTCGATTTCATTCGTACTTATTATTTTGTCTCTGAAACAACGAGTAATGGCGCTTTTTTGAAGCAAATTAATAAAATTCCATTCTGTCAGGTTATAACTGGTAGATTACAGGAGAAAACAGTCAAAATAGAAGCGAGCCACAACCTTAGATGCAATAGTTGCGGCGGCGTAGTTACCGGAAGCATTAGCGTTCAGACGGATAAGGGAACTGATGTTAATATTGCGGTTGAGATGCTAAAACACGCTTATAATAATGTGTATGACTTAGCTATTCTGGTATCGCGAGATGCGGATTTTGCTGGTGTAGTGAAGATAATAAAGAACCTTGGTAAAAATGTTGAGCTTGTATTGCTGGAAACATCAAAGAGCAGTGCGCAAGAACTGACGGATACAGTTGACGATGTCTTGGTAATTCCGTCAGCAGATGATGCTAGTCTTTGCAGGGTTCCATGATTCCAACTTCAGGCTACAGATGTGTAATGGAGGTATCATCCTATGCCCAGAACCAAAGGCAGCAAGAACCGTGTTACCGCATCTACCGACTTCGATGCTCAGATCGCAAAGTTGCAGAAAGACAAGGCGATGCTCGAAGAAGGTCTTTCCAAGACTGTCGCCCAGATCGAAGAACTGAAAACCGACATCAAGTCCCTGCGTGAAGGACTAAAGCCGCAGAAGGCAGAGATCAAGCGGACCGAGAAAGAAATCGCAAAGCTGGAGGCCAAGAAGGCAGCCGCCGAGGCGAAGACCGCCGAAGCTGCTAAGAAGGTCGAGGCTGAGGCTGTGCTAAAGAAGCTGCTGGCATCCGGCATGTCGGCAGATGAGATCCTCGAAAGGCTGAAATAAAGTAATATGCCGTGTGGACTGTGAATTCCAGAAGTTCACACGGCGTAATTTTGAACACGATATATAGTTTGTGACGGAAATAAAAATGGAGTGCGAGCAAAATGAACTTATCAAAAATACATCATATTGCAATTATTGTATCTGACTACGAAGCTGCAAAGAATTTCTATGTAAACAAACTGAGTTTCTCTGTCATCAGAGAAAACTACCGCCCGGAGCGCAAGGACTGGAAGCTGGATCTTCGTGTTAATGAACACACGGAGCTGGAAATTTTCGCTGAGGAGAATCCCCCGAAGCGCGTGAATCGTCCGGAGGCCTGTGGTCTACGCCATCTTGCGTTCTGCGTTGATAAGGGCGGAATTGCCGTCCGGGAAACTGCCCACCACACGGGTACGGCGGCGGA
>ERZ1643247.771-NODE-771-length-35239-cov-35.268759_pt1 | contig 35239 bp, 25 predicted proteins | sample MGYA00579264_ERZ1643247 | MGnify/ENA primary metagenome ERZ1643247 (study PRJEB29033, sample SAMEA4952262) | chicken gut metagenome | biome: Broiler Chicken; feature: Gastrointestinal Tract; material: Caecum | place: Ireland | collected 2018 | study: Broiler... | reverse complement strand
GAGACTCTTCGGAGTCTCTTTTTTAATTTCTATACATTGTTATTTAAAAATACCTTAAGAATCTTTACAAGACATATTAAAAAACATCAATCATAATGAACCCATCTTAAAAACAAGAGGTGAAATTATGATAAAACCAGATCAGTGCAGACAGAAAACAAGCATTCTTGACTATCTGGAGCAGACAGCAGAGTGTTACAGATACAGTACAGCGGTTACAGGCGTTGATGAAGAGTTCACATGGTATGAGTTTACCGTGATGGCGAGAAGGATCGGCACCGGTATCAGCCGGAGAGTATCTCCGGGCAGTCCGGTTCCTGTGATGATGGAGAAGAGCCCGCTCATGCTTGCAGCTATGCTCGGGGCGGTATATGCAGGCTGCTTTTATGTTCCGGTGAATCCGGACAACCCTCCGGAAAGGCTGAAGAAGATTTTCCGGACGCTGCAGCCGGAGATCATTATAGCGGACCGTAATATACAGGAATTCCTTACGACGGAAAGTATCTGTGCCGGATCCGATAAAAAAGAGTGCAGCATAATTTCAGCGGAAGAGCTTGTGAAGGAGGACGTGGATCCGGAGCGCCTTGCAGCAATCCGGAATGCATCGAGAGAGACAGATATCCTGTATGGTATTTTTACATCAGGCTCTACCGGGACGCCGAAGGCGGTCGTGGTAAGCCACGGGGCAGTTATCCGTTTTATCGGACATTTTACGAAGATATTCGGCATAAGTCACGAAGACGTGATCGGCAACCAGGCGCCCTTTGACTTTGATGTATCGGTAAAGGATATCTACTCATCCCTGATGACAGGCGCGGGGCTGGTGCTGATACCGAAAGAATATTTCTCTACGCCGCCGAGGCTTCTGGACTTCCTGTGTGAGAAAAATGTTACGACGCTGACGTGGGCGGTATCGGCACTGACACTTGTCTCATCTCTGAAAGGATTGAGATACCGCATTCCGGAGAAGGTGAATAAGATCATGTTCAGCGGTGAGGCAATGCCGCCCAAGCAGCTGAGGATCTGGCAGGAAGCTCTGCCGGACGCCCGTTTTGTCAACTTGTACGGCCCCACGGAGATTACGTGCAACTGTACGTATTATCCGGTTGTCCGAATGTACGAGGACAGGGAGAAGATACCGGCGGGAAATGCATTTCCGGGCAGGACAGTATTCCTTCTTGATGAAGATGATATTGAGATTGCTGAGCCGGGAAGACAAGGTGAGATCTGCGTGGCGGGAGAATCTCTTGCTCAGGGATATTACAGGAATGAGGAACAGACGAAGAAGCAGTTTGTCATGTATCCGGTCGGCGGCGGTGAACCTCAGAGAATATACAGAACCGGGGATATGGGATATTACGATGAAAAAGGCAGGATCATATTTGCCGGGAGAAAGGATTTCCAGATCAAGCACATGGGACACCGGATCGAACTGGAGGAGATCGAGAGCGCCATGAACGCCGTGGAAAATGTACAGCGAAGCTGCTGTGTATTTCAGGAGGAGAAAAACCGGATCGCAGGCTTCTATATGGGCGAGGCAGAGCCGTCGGAGGTACGGAGAAAGCTGAAAGAAAAACTGCCAGTGTATATGGTTCCGCCAAAGCTGACCCGGATGCAGGTCATGCCGCTGAATAAAAATGGAAAGACAGACAGGGCATACCTGAAGAGATGGAAAGAGTAAAAATGAATTGTTCATACAGATGAAAAGGAGAAATTTATGCAGAGAGAACAACTGGAATACGCGGCAGCCCGTTACGGGACCCCGCTTTATATATTTGATCTGGATATGCTGAAGAGACAGGCGGACAGACTGAAACAGGCGCTCGGGAAAGAGGCAGGGCTGTGCTATGCCATGAAGGCAAACCCGTTCCTGACAAAAGAAATGGCGGAGCAGACGGACCGGATCGAAGTATGTTCAATGGGAGAGTTTGAGATATGCAGACAGATGGAAATCCCGCCGGAGAAGCTCTTCATATCAGGAGTGCTCAAGAAAAAAGAAGATATATACAATATACTGAATACATATGGGGATAAGTGCAGATATACAGTGGAGTCTGTAAAGCAGCTTCATTATTTCCTTGAGTGGAGCGATGCGCATATGAAGAAACTCAGGCTTTACCCGAGACTGACCAACGGCAGTCAGTTCGGTATGGATGAGGACACGATGCGCAGTGTGTTCGGAATAGTAAATATGAGTCCGTATCTGGAAATTGAAGGCATTCATTATTTTTCGGGAACACAGAAACGTCATCTGAGACAGTTCCGGCAGGAGCTTGAGATGCTGGATATGCTTCTTCTGAAAATGAGAGACGAGTGGAAAGTACAGGTCACGCATCTGGAATACGGTCCGGGTACCGCGGTGCCGTATTTCCTGGGAAAAGAATCACAGACATATACGGATGAAGGACTGAAGGCCTTAAGAGAATCAATCCTGTCAATGCAGTGGAAAGGCAATGTGACAATAGAGCTGGGAAGGGCATTTGCGGCGGAATGCGGATATTATCTCACAGAGATCAAAGATGTGAAGAAAAACGGTGATACGAACTACTGTATCGTGGACGGCGGTAATCATCAGCTCAATTATGACGGACAGATCAAAGGCATGTATCAGCCGGAGATACAGCTCATACCGGGAGAGCAGACAGGGCAGAAGAAGCCTTGGACCGTATGCGGAACGCTTTGTACGATGAATGATGTGCTATGCAGCAATGTAGAACTGTCAAATGTCCGGACCGGAAAAGTGCTTGTATTTGGGCGTACCGGCGCATATTCTGCGATGGAAGGAATGGCTCTTTTTCTGAGCCATGCGCTGCCCGCTGTCGTGTCATACAGTAAGAATGCGGGATGGACTGTGCTGAGGGAGCATCAGCCTACTTATCAGTGGAATATGCCGGGTGATGATCTTAATAAACAGATATATAAAGTAATTTAAGTTTACTTACAGAATCAAGAGAAGGAGAAATATTACAATGGAAAAATTAATGGAAATCTTAATGGAAATCGACGACAGCATTGACTATGAAAACGAGAAAGCCCTGATCGATGACAGGCTTCTGGATTCTTTCGGTGTGATCACACTTGTATCCGAACTGGAGGACGCGTTTGACATTGACATTGAAGCATCTGAGATGACGCCGGATAATTTTAATTCTGCAGAATCAATCTATAACATGGTGAAAAGACTTCAGGAGAACTAGCATATGGCATATCAATCATTGGTATACGGGTTTGTATTTCTTCCACTGTGTCTGATAGTATACCAGATCGCGCCGCAGAAATGGCGCAGGAGAGTGCTGCTTGTGTTCAGCTATCTGTTTTTCTGGCTTCTCAGCGGAAAACTGATCGTATATCTGCTCGGGACAACTGTGTTCGTACACTGTATCGGTATCTGGCTGGAGTGGCTCAGATCAGAACAGAAGACAGAGCTCGCATCTGCGGAAAGATGCGAAAAGAAGAGGATAAAGGGAATATATCAAAAGAAATCCAGAAGGGTGCTGGCATTCGGCGTACTTCTGCTCCTCGGAACTCTTGCATATCTGAAATATTATAATTTCTTTGTGGGCAATCTGACCGGAATCTTCGGGAGCGCGCTGCCGTTTACTCTGGAAGAGAAAAAGATCCTCATGCCGGTGGGAATCTCGTTTTACACGCTGCAGGCCATCGGCTATCTGGCAGACGTGTACTGGGGAAAGATCCGTGCAGAGGAAAAACTGGAGAATACGGCGCTGTTCCTCGCATTTTTCCCTCAGATCATGGAGGGGCCGATCTGCCGCTATTCGGATACAGCCGGTACACTTTACAGCGGAAAACCTCTGGAGATCGACAATCTGACAGACGGATATATCCGGATATTCTGGGGATTGTTTAAGAAAAAGGTGATCGCGGACAGGCTTGCTATCGGAGTGGATGCAATATTCGGGAACTATACGTCATACAGCGGAGTTATGACGGTATTTGCCGCTGTGGCATATACCGTGCAGCTCTACATGGAATTTTCGGGATGCATGGATATTATTATCGGAAGCGGACAGCTCTTCGGAGTAAAACTTCCGGAAAACTTCCGGCAGCCGTTTGCGGCTCAGAGTGCGGCGGAGTTCTGGAGAAGATGGCATATTACGCTGGGCACATGGTTTAAGACATACATTTTCTATCCGGTTTCCATGTCCGGGCCGGTGAAAAAGTGGAATCAGTACGGAAGGAAACATTTTGGAAAATATATTACTATGCTCGGGACGTCCGCTATGGCCCTTTTTCCTGTATGGCTGTGCAACGGACTGTGGCACGGAGCGAGATGGAGTTATATCTTCTACGGGATGTATTATTTCACACTGATCCTTTTTGGAATTGCGGTGGAGCCCCTGCGTGACCGGGTACTGGAGCTTTTGCACATCGGCGAAAAGTCCGCGGGGCTTAAGTTCGTGAGAATCGCAAAGACATGGCTTATCATATTTACCGGTGAACTCTTCTTCCGGGCGGACGGACTGCGTGCGGGAATCTATATGTTCCGCAGTATATTCCGGAATTTTGACCTTAACAGTCTTTTTGACGGAAGATTGCTGGAACTCGGGATGAGCAGGGCAGATCTGACCGCCATTGTAGTCGGATGCGTTGTAGTGGCTGTTGTGGGGGCTGTGAAGGAGCGAGGCGTCCATGTGAGAGAAGCTCTGGGAAGAAGGCCGGCTTTTATCCGGTGGAGCATTTACTATGCCCTTCTGCTGGCGGTGATCGTGATTGCCGCGTACGGAGACGGATATCAGGCGGTGGACATGATATATGCCGGATTTTAGCAGCGTATTGACAGAAAGATTTTAAAGGAGGCCAGTTTGAAGAAAATAAAAAAGATAATTCTGTTTATGCTCATATTTGTAGTGATCCTGTGGATTTGTTCTACAGGGATACAGCTTGTGGTGAGAAATGTAAATGGATCCGTAAGCGGACGAAGCCGCGTATTTGCGTCTGTAAGCGCGGAGAAGAAAAATACGATTGATGTACTCGTAGCAGGGGACAGCGAGAGCTACACATCGGTCTCCCCGATGGATCTGTGGGATCAGACCGGAATCGCGGCATATGACTGCGGACAGCCCGGACAGCGGATACAGGAGACATACTATATACTTAAGACGGCTTTTAAGACACAGTCTCCCCGGCTGGTGGTCTTTGAGACTAATACAATGTTCAGGGATCCCGGCATGCTGAAGAATCTGCAGCTGTCATTGACAGAACCTCTGGGATTCTATTTCCCGGTCTTTAAATATCATAACGCATGGAAAGCGCTGTTTGACGGGCCGGGGGGACTGAAAACCTGCTATAAGGGATTTGAGATAAGGAATAAAGTCGTATCATATGAAGGCGATGAAGAATATATGAAAGAGACGAAAGACAAGGCAGAGATCCCGGAAACTGTCCGGATCTATATGGACAAGATTAGAAAACTGTGCCGGAAGAACGGAGCGGACCTTTTGCTGGTGAGCGCGCCGTCACCTAAGAATTATAACTATAAAAAACATAATGCCCTGCAGGAATATGCAGAAGAGGCGGATCTTCCATATGTGGATCTGAACATGAGGTATCGCGATATCGGCATTGACTGGAGAAAAGACAGTTATGACAGAGGAGATCATCTGAATATAGACGGAGCCAGAAAGGTTACGAATTTTATGGCAAAATATCTGACGGACAATTACCAGCTTCCGGACCGCAGAAAGGACGACGGATGGAAAGAATGGAATGAACTGGCAGAGAGCTATTTTAAAGAACTGGAGCAATGTGTTATACTTTAATAAAATGCGGAACGAAAAATATTGCGGAAGGATGGCTCCTGCAGGTATATGAAAGAGATCCATGATCTGTCTGTGGATGATCTGTGTACGGTCAGCCGGGAGATCAACGAGTATACGGATATTGAGCACGCATAAAGCATCATTGATTTTAAAGATGTACAAATATATAATATAGGCAGAAATTATTTATCGTCACCTGTTATCAGGTGGCGATTTCATCAGGAGGAAATTGTCATGACGATCAAGGAGATCGCACAGCTGGCCGGAGTATCGAGCGCCGCCGTTTCGAGATATTTAAACGGCGGCTATGTCAGTGATGAGAAGAAAGAACAGATCCGGAAAGTCATCGAGGAGACCGGATATCAGCCGTCGGCACAGGCGAGGATTCTGCGCACGAAAAAAGCCTGTCTCGTAGGTGTCGTGGTGCCGAAGATCAATTCGGAATCTATCAGCCGGGTCACGGCCGGGATTGAACAGGTGCTTTCAAGGCGGGGATACCAGATGCTTCTTGCCAGCACGGACAATGATCCGGATAAGGAGATAACATATCTGAAGCTGTTTGAAAATTATCCCGTGGACGGCATCATCCTGATCGGAACTGTGATCAGTGCAGAACACAGAAAGTTTCTGAAGAATTCTAAAGTTCCTGTAGTAGTGATAGGACAGTACACAAAGTATGCCAATTGCATTTACCACGATGACTACGGCGCAGGCAAAGCCATGGGCAGGCTGGCGGCGGCCGAACTGAAGAAAGCATGGAAGGAAACCGGTGAATCCTGTGGAAAAATTGCTTATATCGGCGTGACAAAGGAGGATAAGGCGGTCGGTGTATCGAGGGAGGACGGATTCCGCTCGGGGCTGAAATCTGAGGGAATACTGCTGGAGCCGGATTATGTAAGGACGGCGGAATTTACCATGGATTCCGGTTACCACGCCGCGCTTGAACTGCTGGAACAGAAGCAGGATATCCGGATCATATCATGCGCGACCGATACGATCGCGGCGGGCGCCATCGAGGCGATCCTTGCATACAGCAGGCAGTGTGTACCGCGTTCTGTGGCCGATTCAGGTACAAGGATGCAGTACGTTCTGAATCATTCAGAGATTCGGGTGACCGGATTTGGAGACAACCAGTTTTTAAAAGCGGTGACAGGGGGAATCCCTACCGTACATTTCGGATACAAAACAAGTGGGATCAGAGGAGCGGAGCTTCTTCTGGATGTAATTGAGCGGGGAGAAAAGATTCCCATTGAGATGAAACTGGGATTCAGGCTGGCTGACCGGGATAATTGAGGAAGAAATATCCGGTATTCCATCCGAAATCATTAATGTCAGATATAAAATAAGATATCGATTTCATATTATAACCGTGAAAAAGTAAAAAGTGCACAAAAATATAATCTAAATATCGGTAAAAATTCCATCTTTACAATTGGGGTTTTTACCGGTATTATTTATATGAAGGATGTGAAATCGATTACACATAAGGAAGGAGAGTTACCATGGATTACAGAAAGACCGCACAGGAAATCCTTGATAAAGTAGGCGGCAGCAAAAATATCGTGTCTGCCGCACACTGTGCAACAAGGCTCCGTCTTGTAATTGCTGATAACAGCAAGGCAGACAAGGCAGCCATAGAAAATATTGAGGGAGTGAAGGGGGTATTCGAGGCGTCCGGCCAGCTCCAGATCATCCTCGGTACAGGAACAGTAAATAAAGTATTTGATGAATTCATCTCCATTGCAGGCATAACTGCCAGCACGAAGGCGGAGGCGAAAGAGGCGGCAGCCAAGCAGCAGAATATATTTCTGAGGGCGATCAAGCTTCTGGGAGATATTTTTGTGCCGATCATCCCGGCTATCGTGGCGAGCGGTTTCCTCATGGGTATCATGAATTCACTGGACTTCATGATCAACAACGGATTTATCAGCATGGATACGAGCAGTTCCATCTATGTATTTGCAAATCTGTTCAGTAACACGGCATATACATTCCTGCAGATCCTGATCGCGTTCTCGGCGGCAAAAGCTTTTGGAGCCAACCCGTATCTTGGTGCGGTCATCGGTATGATCATGATCAATCCGGCACTTCAGAATGCATATACCGTTGCTACAGACGGTGTACAGCAGACACAGTCGGTATTCTTCGGACTGTACGACATCGATATGGTAGGTTACCAGGGCCATGTTATTCCGGTCGTTATCGCGGTATGGCTCCTTTCCGTTATCGAGAAGAAGCTGCACAAGATCGTGCCGGAAGTTCTGGATCTGTTTGTCACACCGCTTGTCAGCGTGTTCGTGACAGGATATCTGACGCTGGCGATCATCGGACCTGTCTTTGTATGGGCTGAAAATGCGATCCTCGGCGCGATCCAGTGGATGCTCACTCTGCCGTTTGGCATCGGAAGTCTTATCATGGGTGCTCTGTATGCGCCGACGGTCGTAACAGGTATCCATCAGATGTATACTGCGATTGATATCGGACAGATCGCGCAGTACGGCGTTACATACTGGCTGCCTCTCGCAAGTGCGGCAAATGTGGCACAGGGAGCTGCAGCTCTTGCGGTTGCACTGAAATCAAAAGACAAGAAAGTAAAATCACTGGCGCTACCGTCTTCTTTAAGTGCATTTATGGGAATCACGGAGCCGGCGATCTTTGGTGTAAACTTAAGATTCTTCAAGCCGTTTATCGCAGGATGTATCGGCGGCGGATGCGGAGCTCTGTATGCGTCTATCGTTCATCTTGGAGCAAAAGGAACAGGCGTGACAGGTATTTTCGGTATCCTGCTCTGTCTTGATGAGCCGGTACAGTACTTAATAGAAATGGTGATCGCAGTAGGTGTTGCGTTTGCTATCTCGTTCATTATCTATCGGGATGCGAAGCCGGAGGCAGCTGCAGCCGGAGCGACAGCAGGAACGGCAGGAAACGCAGATGCTGAGCCGTCAGATGCGGCACTTGCAGATTCGCAGGCAGATGAAGGAGCAAAGGCTGAGGTTACAGAGGAAGAACTCAGAAGCCCTGTAAACGGAAAAGTAATTCCGCTTACGGAAGTGACAGATGAGACATTTGCATCTGAGATGCTCGGTACAACTGTCGCAGTGGAACCGGAAGACGGCAGGATCGTGGCTCCGTGTGATGGTGAGGTGCTCAATGTATTTGACACAGGACATGCGGTATGTCTGACAACACAGTCCGGCGGTGAACTTCTGATCCACGTGGGAGTAGATACGGTTAAGCTGGAAGGTAAAGGATTTACGAAGAAAGTTTCCGACGGAGCAAAGGTACACGCCGGAGATGTACTGATAGAGGCAGATCTGGATACAATACGAAATGCAGGATATCCTGCGACAACCATGGTCATCCTGACTAATGCGGATGAGTATTCAGAAGTTAAAAAAGCTGAGCCGGGTGTGACAGGGACAGACAAGATTATCATGAACCTTAAAAAATAAAATCTGAGAACAAGAAAAGTATCAGACAATATCAGCGCCGGCACCATGTGGAAAAGGTCCGGCGCTGATTTGAAACAGGGAGAAGATTATATGACTGCATTGACAAATGATTTGATAAAACTGACGACCGAAGCGGAAAAGAATGTGAAAAGCGGCGGAAAATTCCGGCAGAAACTGCATCTTATGCCGCCTGTCGGATGGCTGAATGACCCCAACGGTCTCTGCCAGTTTAAGGGTGTTTATCATGCTTTTTTTCAGTACTCGCCGTTTAATGCAGAGGGCGGAGTCAAGATGTGGGGACACTATACAAGCCGGGACATGATCGACTGGGAATATCAGGGCGTGATGCTTTATCCGGATCAGCCGTTTGACTGCAGCGGCGTATATTCGGGATGTGCCTTGATCGAGGACGGAGAGATGTATCTGTATTACACAGGCAACGTAAAGCTTGAGGACAGCGGCGACTACGACTATATTAATACCGGCCGTCAGTCAAACACAGTGCTGGTGACAAGCCCGGACGGAATCCATTTCGGAAAAAAACAGCTGCTTATGAGAAACAGTGATTATCCGGATGACCTTACCCTTCATGTGCGCGACCCGAAAGTATGGAAAGAACATGGGACATACTATATGCTTCAGGGAGCACGTACAAAAGAAGATGTGGGACAGGCCGTGATCTTCCGGTCAGACGATAAAATAAACTGGACATTTCACAGCCGCGCAGAGACGGAAGAAAAATTCGGTTATATGTGGGAGTGCCCGGACTACTTTGAAGTGGACGGGAAGAAAATTTTATCCGCATCCGTGCAGGGACTGACAGGAGAAGAGTGGAAAGACCGCAATGTTTATCAGTCGGGATACTTCACTGTGGAGGGCGATATTCTCGGACAATACAGCCTGTCTGACTACCGTCTCTGGGATTATGGTTTCGATTACTATGCACCGCAGAGCTTTGAGACAGAGGACGGCAGACGGATCCAGATCGGCTGGATGGGAATGCCGGACTGCGAGGAGTATACGAACCGGACGATTGAAGACGGCTGGCAGCATTGTTTTACTTTCCCACGGGAAGTATATGTGGAGGACGGAAGCGTCAGACAGAGACCGGTAAAAGAACTTGAAGAAAGAAAAAGATTGATAAAAGAAACTAAAAGCCATCTTGAAATAAAAAAGTGTACTGTATATCTGGCTGAGATAGATAATATCCGGGATAATCAGTTTCATGCAGTTCTGGCTGAAGAATTAATTTTAAAATATAAAAATAATAGATTTAGCATTGAATTTATAAATAAAAGAAATAATAAAATTTCCTGCGGGAGAAAGCAGAGATATGTGGATACCAGTCATCTGTCAGATATAAAAATACTGTCCGATGAGTCGTCTGTGGAGGTATTTATCAATGGCGGGGAGTATGTATTCAGCACGAGATATTATCAGGAAGAGCCGGGAATCTGCATAGAAGCAGAGGGCGCTGAGATAAGGTTGTATCATATTTAATAAGAAGTACCGGGCATTTTGACATGTCCGGTATTTTTTGTGACGGCGGTTGTGCCTTTTTTCAGAAAACTTTGGCGAAACTTTCCTTGCATACCTATGACAAATTTACTATAATGAGTAAAAATTTACGTTTTATGTCGGAGGAATGAAATGGGGACAGTCTTAAAACGTATGACCACAGTGATGCTGCTGTTGATCATGGTAATAATAATGCCGGCGGCTGAGGTACGGGCAGAACCACAGACAACGGATAACGCGGCGGCACAGGAGACAGAGCTTTCTGACTTTGAAAAACAGAAGAAAGCATCCTATGATACGGTTCCGGAGACGAACAATATCGACGGATGGCCGGAAGGACCGAAAGTATACGGCAATTCGGCTATTGTGATGGATATGAACAGCGGAGCCATACTGTATGGCAAGAAGATCGACGAACAGCGTTATCCGGCCAGCATTACCAAGCTGCTCACAGTTCTTATAGCTCTGGAAAATTCAAATCTTGACGATGATGTGTTGTTTTCCCAGGAAAGTATTGATATTTTAAGATCTGATTATGCGAGTATCGGGATGCGCCCCGGTGAGATCCTGAGTATGAAGGATGCTCTGTATGCCACTATGCTTGCATCGGCAAATGAGGTTGCGTATGCTGTCGGTGAGAATGTGGGACAGAAGATGGGCGGGGATTATAATACGTTTATCCAGGCTATGAATGACCGGAGTAAAGAACTGGGGTGTACAGGCTCCCATTGGATGAATGCAAACGGGCTTCATGACGCACAGCATTATACGACGGCCCATGATATGGCTCTGATCACTTCAGCATTATATCAGCATGAAGAATTCCGGACGATCGCGCAGACGCTGAGTTACACGATCGGGCCGACGAATCTGGTCGATGAAGAAAGAGTATTCCAGCAGCATCATAAGATGCTGTGGCCCGGGAACAGCAATTATTATGAGTATTGTACCGGCGGAAAGACAGGATATACGGATGAGTCCCGTACGACTCTTGTGACTACTGCGGACAATGGGACACTGCAGCTTGTGGCAGTAGTGCTTCAGGATGACGGTGATGTTTATGCGGATACAAGGTCGATCTTCGATTATGGATTCGATAATTTTTCAAAAGTCCTTTTAAGCGGGGAGAAAAAACCGGAAGAGATCCGGTCTTACGAGGACAGCGATTCTTATGTGCTTCTTCCTGACGGGGTTACGTTTGATTCTCTTGATCATGAGATTACTGTTCAGGACGAGAAAAATGCTTCCGGGCGTGTTACATTTTTCTATAAAGGACAGAATGTGGGAAGTGCGGATGTTGTGCTGACGCCTGAATATGTGGAAGAGGCAACCGGGTATACGACCAGACTTGAACTAAGCGGTCCGGGAGCGTCAACGGAAGGAAAGGCACAGAATATCCTGCAGCAGATGGCAGCGCCAACAAAAATCTGTATAGCTGCGGTCGCGGCAGCAGTTGTGATCCTGCTGATCCTGGCAGTCGCTATCACAGTCAGAGCCAGGAAAAATGCGCAGAAAAAGCGCCGACGCCGCATGAAGGGCAGAAGAAAGAGATTAAAGTACCATACTTCAAAAAGAAATAAAAAATAGATTAAGTATACTGTCTGCGGTAATCCGTAGGCAGTATTTTCATAATATCCTTAAATGCCGCGGAAAACTTGCTCTGGCTCTCGTATCCGACTGCTCTGGCTATGGCGGCGATGCTCAGGTCGCTTTCGCGCAGCATACATGCCGCTTTAGTGATACGGTACTGCTTCATATATGACGCTACAGGCATTCCATAGACAGACTTAAAGATATTCTTTAAAGTCGCAGTGTTGATGAGATATTCCCGGGCAAGTTCGTCAATCGTATACCGGCATTCGGGATGTCCGGTCATGCGGTCATGGATTTCCCTGATAATCTCGACCTGATCTGAATAGTGAGGATCCAGAGCCTTTTCCTTTGCGGGTTCTGCCATGTTCAGGAAGAGAAGCAGCTCCTGGCACTTCAGCTTGAGATAAGGCAGTTTCATCTGCTCCGGCAGATCATATACCTCTGAAAAGATATGTTCGATCCGGCTATTGGCAGGAAGAGCGGCAGTTTCCTTTTTGCCGCAGAATTTATAGCACAGTTCTTTCATATCTATGTCTGCATCTTCTAAGAGTTCGGGCATTTTTTTGTTAAGTATTGACAGATCCATGGATACTGTCAGCCCCTCATAATAGCCGAGAGGAAGTGTTATTTCCGAATCCGCACACTTGTCGGTAAAATGGAAAGACAAGTCACCGCTGCCGAAATAAAGGCTCAGTCCGTCTTTCATTTCCCAGCCGATCCGACCGGCACGACAGTGATCTACGGACAGGACGGAGGCGCTGTGACTGTGGCGGATATGAAATTTGCTGGCAAGATAGCAGTGAAAAGACAGTTCGATTCCGGGATAGAGCTCATAAGTTTCGGTCCGGAGTCTGGCATTCTTCGGTACAGCCGTATCGTCTATCATATATATTGCAGCCTTCTGCCCGTCTGCAGTCTGCTTATCCGCGGTGCTGTTTTTTTCGCAAATGTTCAGGGAATGACGAATGTCAAGACAGCGGCCGTCAGGAACGTCAGACAGCTTTTCTATGATTCTGCACAGGGATTTGTCCATGGAAGAGCCTCCTTATATTTTTACTGCTTTTCATCTTCTTCCGGGCAGGTAATCCTGCCGAGTTTTTCAATCATATGATGGAGCATCTGCGCCAGCTCCGTATCTGCCGTCCGGTAATACATTTCTTTACCGTCGCGGCGGCTTACGATCAGGCCGCTGCTCTTTAATAATCTCAGATGATGGGATACGGCCGGACTGCTCATGTTGACGATAGCGGCGATATTGAGCACGCATTCTTCACAGTGGCACAGCAGCCAGAAGATCCGCAGGCGGCTCGGGTCTCCGAGCTGTTTCATTGCTTCTGAAACGCCCGCAATTTCAGCTTCGCCGGGCAGATGCTTACGTATTTTTTCTTCATTATTATGTCCATGGTCGTGTGGAAGTTTTTTCTCATTCATATCGTATTGCTCCAATCAGAAATAATTTTCGCCCAAATGGAAATAATGCTCCTTTTGTTCTTGACTAATTATATAATCTGAAGTACATTATAGTCAACAATTAAATAATTGTTTAATCAAAACCGCTGAAGGAAGCTGTGTCCGGCTTGATATCCGCGGAAACGGATTAAAACAGAATGTATAATGAAGGAGATAACATAATGAAAAAAAGTTATAAGATTGATGTTGATTGTGCGAACTGTGCAAATAAGATGGAACAGGCTGCGAAAAATACAGCGGGAGTAAAGGATGCGGTCGTAAATTTTATGACTCTGAAGATGAGCGTGGAGTTTGAAGAAGGTCACAATGCAAAGGAAGTTATGCAGGAAGTGCTCAAAAACTGCAAAAGAGTGGAAGACGACTGCGAGATATTTCTGTAATAGACGCCGACATTTTACATATGATTAAAAACATATAAGGACTTCCCCGGGAATCTGGATGATTCCGGGGTAAAAAAGTCTGATCAGATAAACAATTAATCATATGTTTAATTATATGGCAGATAAATTATTTCGTTATAAAAGAAGAAAAAGGAAGGAATATTTATGAATAAAAAACAGAAAAAAATGCTGATCAGAATTGTGGTATCGGCGGTACTGCTGATCGGATTTAACTTTCTGCCTTTTGGCGGTCTGCCAAGATTCGTTCTCTATATGATCCCTTATCTGGTGATCGGCTATGATATCCTGATCAAGGCGTTTAAAGGAATCAAGAACCGCCAGCCCTTTGACGAGAGTCTGCTGATGGCGATCGCCACGATTGGTGCCATCGCAATTGCGATATACAGTGAAGTGGTCGATCACGAAGCGGGAGATTATGTAGAGGCGATAGCGGTTATGCTGTTCTATCAGGTCGGAGAGTGGTTCCAGAGCTACGCGGTAGGAAAAAGCCGCAGAAATATCAGTGATCTGATGGACATCCGTCCGGATTACGCAAATATTGAAACAGACGGAAAACTTGAGCAGATCGATCCGGGTGAAGTGGAGATCGGTTCCGTGATCGTGGTACAGCCGGGGGAGAAAGTTCCTATCGACGGAGTGGTGATGGAGGGAACTTCCACTCTTAACACAAGCGCTCTGACAGGAGAGAGCCTGCCGAGAGATGCGCAGGAGGGCGACGAGATCATCAGCGGATGCATCAATATGACAGGTGTGCTGAAGATAAAGACGACAAAAGAATTTGGTGACTCTACGGTGTCAAAGATTCTGGATCTGGTTGAGAACGCAAGTTCCAGAAAGTCCAGATCTGAAGCATTTATAACGAAATTTGCGAGAGTGTACACACCTGCGGTGGTGTACTCGGCAATCGCGCTCGCAATCCTTCCGCCGCTTGTGCGGATGTTCGGCATGGGAATCCCGGCAGAGTGGGGCACATGGATCTACCGCGCTCTTACCTTCCTCGTCATCAGCTGTCCGTGCGCGCTGGTGATCAGTATACCTCTAAGCTTCTTCGCCGGTATCGGAGGAGCCAGCAATGCAGGCGTACTTGTAAAAGGATCCAATTATATGGAGACATTATCCAAGACCAAATGTGTCGTATTTGACAAGACAGGCACGCTGACACAGGGAGTGTTTGAAGTAAATGAAGTACACCACAACGAGATGGACAGAGCGCAGCTTCTGGAATATGCCGCACTGGCTGAAAGCGCATCCTCCCATCCAATCAGCAAGAGTCTGCAGAGAGCCTATGGAAAAGAAATTGACCGAAGCCGGGTGACGGATATTCAGGAAATCAGCGGAAACGGTGTGACGGCCAAAGTGGACGGCGTCAATGTAGCGGCGGGAAATTCAAAGCTCATGGACAGGCTGGGAGTCAAATGGATAGACTGCCATGAGGCAGGAACGATCATCCATATGGCGGTTGACGGGCGGTATGCCGGACATATCGTGATCTCCGATATCGAGAAGCCGCATGCAAAAGAGGCAATACAGGCGCTGAAGAAGGCAGGAGTGGAGAAAACGGTCATGCTTACCGGTGATTCCAGAAAAGTAGCCGAACATGTGGCGGCAGATCTTGGTATTGACGAAGTGCACGCAGAGCTTCTTCCGGCTGACAAGGTATCCGAAGTGGAAGAACTTCTGAAAAAGAATACCGGCAAGGGCAAGCTGGCATTCGTTGGAGACGGGATCAATGACGCGCCGGTGCTCTCCCGCGCGGATATCGGTATCGCCATGGGAGCCATGGGATCAGACGCGGCCATCGAGGCGGCGGATATCGTGCTGATGGACGACGATCCGCTGAAAATATCCAAGGCCATCCGGATCTCGAGAAAATGCCTGCGCATCGTGTATGAAAACATCTGGTTCGCCATCGGCATCAAGCTGATCTGCCTCATACTCGGAGCAGTCGGTATTGCCAATATGTGGCTCGCCATCTTTGCAGATGTGGGCGTTATGATCATCGCAGTGCTCAATGCGATACGTGCGCTGTTTGTGAAAAAGTTATAAAAGGGACAGGGTGAATCTTGATTGGGGACGTAGTAAAACCCGGTTTTACTACGTCCCCAATCAAGATTCACCCTGTCCCTAATTAACATCTTTACTGCAATTCTTTATATAATCTGAGTATCCCCTCATAATTTTCCCCATATATAAAGTAATAATCAATCTGCCCCGTCCCCTCGGTATACAGATATGTCCCGTACACAGGCACATTGCAGCACATGACTGTCTCGTCCGCCGCGATTCCCAGTCCGTACCCGTACCCGGAGGCAATGAGAGGCATCCGCATAATTTTTCCGCCGAAGCTGATGTACCGTGCCTTGCTTTTGATGAGTTCGCGGTCCTCTGCAAGGATTCCTTTGACATAGAGTTTTTCTTCCCGGAGCCAGTCAAAATAATTCCATGTTCTTACGGGATCCCCCGGCTCGATCAGTCTTGGCAGCAGACGGGATTCGGTCAGGAGTTTCCGTCCGTTTTTGTCGAGGAAACGGATGGCGCCGCTTCTTTTATCAATCTGTACTTTAAGTTCTGCTGTGGTAAGCTCTGCAAGAGATTTCCCTGCCTGGGCTGTCCATGCAGGCGCTTCTTCCGGGACATAGTTCCAGTAACCGGCAGCAGGCGCGCTTGAATACCTGCCCCAAAACTGTACCCGGATAACGGAGTCATGCACAGGTGTCAGACGTAAGGTTCCGTCAGCGCTGATCAGGTCTAGAAATCGGCGGGTGCGTCTGATATTCCGGATCGATAAGTCACAAGCATGCCCGGCAGTTTCTTTTCCGAGTTTCAACAGATCTGCGTCCGGAATGGAACCGAACCGGAACGGAGAGGGATTGACGGGAAGGTCAGCGGCCTGTGCGGTTTTTAATATAGAACCTGATTTTTGTTCAGTCTTTGTGAGGTCCCGTTTTTCCACGCTGTGATCTGCCGTTACAGTCCCTATATTCTCAGAGCCTTGCAGCTGCAGCTGTTCTCTCTCCGGAGCCGGCTTCGCGATGAGATCGGTCAGATCTCCCGTATGCAGTACAGTCAGTTCATGTAGGGCACGTGTGGCTGCCACATACAGAAGCTTGACATATGCATCTTCTGCGGGATAGTTTTCAGAAGTCGGATTATAGAGGAGCACTGCGTCAAACTCAAGTCCTTTCGTGTATTCTACAGGGAGCACCATAATTCCTGCCGTAAATTCGGCCGTCTCAGGATCTGTATCGGCAAGTGTCAATTCTGCACCGAGCAACTTTTTAACATATTCCGCTTCCGCATTATCCCGACAGATGACAGCAATCGTTTCACGGCCTTCTGTCTCCCACCGGCTGATTGTCTTTATGGCTTCGGCAGTCATGGAGTCTTTGTCTTTGCACTCTGTTATGGTTACCGGATTACCATGGCGCCGGATCGGATCTGCCGGGTAGACGGGAAAGCTGCCGTGCTTTAATATTTCGGCAGCAAAATTCGAGATTTCAACAGTGTTGCGGTAGCTTTTTTTCAGAACTCCGAATCCGTCCGGAATTCCTTTCAGCATCAGTGCTTTTAGATCCTCCCAGTCATTCAGACCATAGCCGTAATGAATGTTCTGTGACACATCGCCCATGATCGTGTAGGTACAGCCGCGAAGACAGTAGTACAGGGAGGCATATGCCGTCATGCCGAAATCCTGCGCCTCATCGATGATTACATGGCTCGCCTCGCGGATGCCGTCTATTTCCTTGATCCGCTTATACAGATACGCCAGCGCGGCAAGGTCATACAGGTCAAATGACTCTCCGGGATCGGGAACTGTCTTTCCATTTGCGGCTTGAACCTTGAGAAAATCTTTGTATACCTCGAAAATGGATCCTTTCCACACATTTCCTCCGAAATGCCGTCTGTATTTCCGGAACAGTTCTTTCCGCACGTCCGGCGGATATGCGATATCTTTGCCGGTAATCTCATTTTCCAGTTTTGATATAAGGATCGAGTTGAGCAGATTGATCTTACCTTGCATAGATAGGAGGGGATTGTTGTTCAGGCAGTTTGTAACAGTTCTTTTTTTCATGAGCAGGACGCCGTTTTCAAGAATAATATCTTCTGCGGGAATAGTCTCCATTTCCATCTTTTCACAATATTTTTCAAGGTCGTGGAACCAGTCATAGCTGCCTTTGATCCGGACGGCATCTTCCTCTTTTCCGATACGGCGGATGCTGTAAGCCTGTGGATCCCAGTCCTCGTAGAGCAGGCGCACGAAGAGCTGCTCCATTGTCATCTGGGATACCCCGTACACATCCAGATCCGGGAGCACACTGGTAATATAATTCAGAAGAATCCGGTTGCTTCCGATAATATAGAAGTCCTCAGGACGGAAATCTTCTTCATAGTTATATAAAATATAAGAAATGCGGTGCATTGCCACAGTTGTCTTCCCCGAACCGGCAACTCCCTGTACGATCAGGTTCATTTTCGGGGAACGCCTGATTACCGCGTTCTGTTCTTTCTGGATCGTGGAAATGATCTCACCCAGAACGGCACTTTTGTTTCTGGCAAGATATTTGGTCAGGAGTTCATCATTTGCAACTACATCTGAATCATAAAAGTCAAGAAGCCGGTCGTCTGCAATTTCATAGGTCCGCTTGCGCTTCAGGTCGATCTCACAGCTGCCCTCGTTCTTTACAGTGTAACTGCAATGTCCTGCCGTGTTTTCATAATAGACAGAAGCAACAGGAGCGCGCCAGTCTATGACAGCAGGTTCGGAACTGTTTTCAGAAATCCCAACACGCCCTATATAATAGGATTCCGCGCAGGTAAGCTTCGGATCCCGGAAATCAATCCTTCCGAAATACGGTTTTTTCCTCGCTTTTCTGCACCGGATGAGATCTCTTTGATTCTCCCTTAACTGGGACTGTGTGTTGTGGAAGAGCGAGAGGGCTTCCTTGTCCTTTGTCCCGTAAGTTTCCATCAGTTCATGCAGCTCATCGGATAACTGTGCGCCGCTTTTTTCCGTCTTCTCAAGATTGGCCTGCGCAATCCCGATAATTCTGGAAAGCTGCGCCTCCTCGGCTTCCCTGCTCAGTCCCGGAACAGGGCGGGATACTTTTGTCTTTTGCCGGTCCACTGAAATTCACCTCTCTTTCCCGTTGTTCTGTCACTATTGGTGCGATAGATATGCCTACTGCGTAATATAACATTTTTCTGCATAATTTCAAAGATTTATATTAGATTAATGGAAACTTGACTTCACCAGATGCATATGCTATATTGGCGTTAGGCAAGTGATATTGCGGTGTCATATGTACACAATTCGAAAACCCCGGAGCGGCAACTCCGGGGTTTTCTTTTGGCTAGTTGTCATTGTCATTACCGTCTAACCATTTGATGATATAATGGCAAATTATACCACCCATGACGGCAACCAGTAGTGATATTACAGCGTCTGGCATATGTACACCCCCTTTCCGTTGCCGGATTGGGTATGACAACATCAATAGTGTACCATTAACTTTTGGCGATAACAATAACATAAATTGCAAAGGGCTTGACGAACCGGGAGATTCTTCTTATAATTACCTTTGAATGAATTTCAACAGCAAAGGTTATGACGGAGACAGTAGGTTTTATCCGAACATCCCAGCGAGCCGGGAACGGTGCGAGCCCGGTATCAGTAGAATAGTTCCGAAGATCACTCCCGAACCGCAGCCCCCAAAGCCTACGGAAGATACAGACAGAATGAGAGAGTAAGGGCTGACGCGGATCCCGCGTTAGAGGATACCATATGCGAACTGAATTGCTTTTACCACAGAATCAGACAGTGTGTATACGGGAGAAGGAAGTTCAAGTATGTTGTAACAGGTGGTTAAAACGAGAGAGATGGCTTTCGTCCTTTTGCAGGACGGGAGCCTTTTTTTCTCCCGGTTTTGATTCAAAGCCCCGTTCTGGACAGGTCTGACGCAGCTATGTGTCGATTAAGGACCGTAAAGGAGCGCCGGCCCTTAGGCTGCGTTTTTTGCAGCCTTATGTGCCGATGCGTTCCGTCCTGAGCGAGAGCGCGTCCGCAATCGACACATAGCTGCGGCGGACCAGAGACAGAAAGGAAAATCAGCATGTATAAGAAAGTTCCCACAGATATGAATTTTGTCGGCCGTGAGAAGGAAGTCGAGAAATTCTGGGACGAGAACCACATCTTCGAGAAGAGCATCGAAGAGCGTGAGGGATGTCCGGAATATATCTTCTACGACGGACCGCCGACCGCAAATGGAAAACCGCACATCGGACATGTGCTCACCCGTGTCATCAAGGATATGATCCCGAGATACCGCACGATGAAGGGCTATATGGTTCCTAGAAAAGCCGGCTGGGATACCCACGGTCTTCCGGTAGAGCTGGAAGTGGAGAAATCCCTCGGCCTCGACGGCAAGGATCAGATCGAGGAATACGGTCTGGAGCCGTTTATCAAAAAATGTAAAGAAAGCGTCTGGAAATACAAAGGGATGTGGGAGGATTTCTCCGCTACCGTCGGTTTCTGGGCTGATATGGAGCATCCTTATGTAACATACCACAATACATTTATCGAGTCTGAGTGGTGGGCGCTGAAACAGATCTGGGACAAAGGCCTGCTCTACAAGGGCTTTAAGATCGTTCCCTACTGCCCGCGCTGCGGTACGCCGCTGTCCGCACAGGAAGTAGCTCAGGGCTACAAGGATGTGAAAGAGCGCTCCGCAGTTGTAAGATTTAAAGTAAAGGACGAGGATGCATACATCCTTGCATGGACGACCACCCCGTGGACACTGCCGTCCAACCTCGCACTCTGTGTAAACCCGAACGAGGATTACGCGAAAGTAAAGGCAGCAGACGGATACACCTATTATATGGCGTGCGCTCTTCTTGATACAGTTCTTGGAAGGCTGGCAGAGGAAGGAAAGCCGGCATATGAGATCCTTGAGACATACAAAGGTACAGATCTCGAGGGCAAAGAGTACGAGCCGCTCTACCAGTGTGCCGCAGACGCTGCTGCAAAACAGAACAAGAAAGCATTCTATGTGACATGTGACACATATGTTACCTTGACGGATGGTACCGGAGTCGTACACATCGCGCCGGCATTCGGTGAAGATGATGCGAATGTGGGAAGAAAATATGATCTTCCGTTCGTACAGCTTGTAGATGAAAAAGGAAACATGGCGGAGTCCACTCCGTTCGCAGGGCTGTTTGTAAAGAAAGCAGATCCGGAAGTATTAAAGAATCTGGATGGCAGAGGACTTCTCTTCGACGCACCGAAGTTCGAGCACAGCTATCCTCACTGCTGGAGATGTGACACACCGCTGATCTACTACGCGCGCGAGTCATGGTTCATCAAGATGACAGCGGTACGCGATGACCTGATCGCAAACAATAACACGATCAACTGGATTCCGGAAAGCATCGGAAAAGGACGTTTCGGCGACTGGATCGAGAACGTTCAGGACTGGGGCATCAGCCGTAACCGTTACTGGGGTACTCCGCTCAATATCTGGGAGTGTGAGTGTGGACATATGCACTCCATCGGAAGTATTGCAGAGCTGAAGGAAATGTCCGACAACTGTCCGGACGACATTGAGCTGCACCGTCCGTATATCGACGCAGTGACCATCAAGTGTCCGAAGTGCGGCAAAAAGATGCACCGCGTGCCGGAAGTGATCGACTGCTGGTTTGACAGCGGTTCCATGCCGTTTGCACAGCACCATTATCCGTTTGAGAATCAGGAGCTGTTCGAGCAGCAGTTCCCGGCAGACTTTATTTCCGAGGCAGTGGACCAGACAAGAGGATGGTTCTACTCCCTGCTTGCGATCTCCACGCTGATCTTCAACAAGGCTCCTTACAAGAACGTTATTGTCCTCGGACACGTTCAGGATGAGAACGGACAGAAGATGAGCAAGTCCAAGGGCAATGCGGTGGATCCGTTCGACGCTCTTGAGAAATACGGCGCTGACGCGATCCGCTGGTACTTCTACATCAACAGCGCACCGTGGCTGCCGAACCGTTTCCACGGTAAAGCCGTGACAGAAGGACAGAGAAAATTCATGGGAACTCTGTGGAATACCTATGCATTCTTTGTTCTCTATGCGAATATCGATAATTTTGACGCGACAAAATATACACTGGAATACGATAAACTTACTGTAATGGATAAATGGCTTCTGTCCAAAATGAACACCATGGTGAAAGATGTAGATAACAATCTGGCGAACTACCGTATTCCGGAGGCGGCACGTGCCCTTCAGGAGTTTGTGGACGACATGAGCAACTGGTACGTAAGAAGAAGCCGTGAGCGTTTCTGGGCAAAGGGCATGGAGCAGGATAAGATCAATGCATACATGACACTGTATACAGCGCTTGTGACCGTATCCAAGGCGGCTGCCCCCATGATTCCGTTCATGACAGAGGAAATCTATCAGAATCTTGTCCGCAGCATTGACAAGGATGCACCGGAAAGTATCCACCTGTGCCTGTTCCCGGAGGTGAATGAGGATCAGATCGATCCGGAGCTGGAGCAGAACATGGACAATGTCCTGAAGCTTGTCGTTATGGGACGTGCCTGCAGAAACACATCCAATATCAAGAACCGTCAGCCGATCGGTCAGATGTTCGTGAAAGCCGCGTTTACCCTGCCTGAGTTCTATCAGGAGATCGTGGCAGACGAGCTGAATGTGAAGAATGTTAAATTTACGGAAGATGTAAGAGACTTTACTTCATACAATTTTAAACCTCAGTTAAAGACAGTGGGCCCGAAATATGGTAAAATGTTAGGTGGCATTAAGGCTGCCCTTGATTCTGTGGACGGTAACGCTGCAATGGATGAGGTCAATGAGACAGGAGCTCTTAAGCTCGATGTGAATGGTCAGGAGATCACACTGTTCCGCGAGGATCTGCTGATCGAGACCGCACAGATCGAAGGGTATGTATCAGAAAATGACAACGGAATTACCGTAGTCCTCGATACAAATCTGACGCCGGAGCTCTTGGAGGAAGGATTCGTCCGTGAGATCATCAGCAAGGTACAGACCATGAGAAAAGAGGCAGACTTTGAAGTGATGGACCGTATCCGCGTAACTTATGACGGCAGTGACAAGGCAGAGACGATCTTCGCAAAATATGCCGATGAGATCGCCGGGGAAGTGCTCGCCAATGAAGTGGCGAAGGCAGAGCCGGCAGGCTATGTAAAGGAGTGGAAGATCAACGGTGAAACAGTTACAATGGGTGTGGAAAAGGAAGGAAAATAAGACAATGTTCAACAAAGGATTTGAGAAAGAAACATTTAAGCAGACGGTAAAGGATAACATCAGAACCCTTTACAGAAAAACAATCGAGGAAGCGACGCCGCAGCAGCTTTTTCAGGCTGTATCCTACGCGGTAAAGGACGTGATCTTTGACGACTGGTTCGCAACACAGAAAGCGTATGACGAAGCAGATGCCAAGACAGTTTACTATATGTCAATGGAATTCCTGATGGGCCGTGCGCTGGGAAACAACCTGATCAACATGAGAGCTTACAAAGAAGTTCAGGAAGCGCTGGATGAGATGGGCATCGACCTGAATGTCATCGAGGATCAGGAGCCGGATGCGGCACTTGGAAACGGCGGTCTGGGAAGACTTGCAGCCTGCTTCCTCGACTCACTGGCTACTCTGAACTATCCGGCATACGGATGCGGTATCCGTTACCGCTACGGTATGTTCAAGCAGAAGATCGAGAACGGATACCAGAAAGAAGTACCGGATGACTGGTTAAGAGAGGGCAATCCGTTTGAGTTGCGAAGAGAAGAGTATGCAAAAGAAGTACGTTTCGGCGGAAATATCCGATTTGAAAAAGATCCTGAAACAGGAAAGGATATCTTTATTCAGGAGAACTACGAGTCTGTACTTGCAATCCCGTATGATATGCCGATCGTCGGATATGGCAACCATGTAGTAAATACACTGCGTGTGTGGGACGCCAAGGCGATCACGGACTTTAAGCTGGATGAGTTCGACAGAGGAAATTACCATAAGGCAGTAGAGCAGGAGAACCTTGCAAAACTGATCGTTGACGTCCTCTACCCGAACGATAACCACTATTCAGGAAAAGAGCTCCGTCTGAAACAGCAGTACTTCTTCATCTCTGCAAGTCTTCAGGCGCTGATCGCAAAATATAAGAAGAAACACAGCGATGTCCGCAAGCTTTATGAGAAAGTCGTGATCCAGATGAACGATACACATCCGACAGTTGCGGTTCCGGAGCTGATGCGTCTTCTGATCGACCAGGAAGGACTGAACTGGGATGAGGCATGGGATGTAACGACAAAGACCTGTGCATATACGAACCATACGATCATGGCCGAGGCTCTTGAAAAATGGCCGATCGACCTGTTCTCCAAACTGCTTCCGCGTATCTACCAGATCGTACAGGAGATCGACCGCCGCTTCCTCATCAAAGTCCGCGAGATGTATCCGGGTAACGAGGAGAAGGTTAAGAAAATGGCGATCCTCATGGACGGACAGGTGCGCATGGCAAATATGGCGATCATCGCAGGCTTCTCTGTAAACGGTGTTGCAAAACTCCACACAGAGATCCTGAAGCATCAGGAGCTGAAAGATTTCTATGAGATGATGCCGGAGAAGTTCAATAATAAGACAAACGGTATTACACAGAGAAGATTCCTCGCTCACGGCAATCCGCTGCTTGCAGACTGGATTACAGATAAGATCGGAGACGGCTGGATCACAGATCTTTCACAGATTGCGAAACTGAAACCGTATGTGGATGACGAAACTGCAAGACGCGAGTTTATGGAGATCAAGTATAAGAACAAAGTACGTCTTGCAAAATATATCAAAGAGCACAACGGAATCGATGTAGATCCGCGTTCTATCTTTGACGTACAGGTAAAACGTCTCCATGAGTATAAGCGTCAGCTTCTTAATATCCTGCATATTATGTATCTGTACAATCAGATCAAAGAGCATCCGGAACAGAGCTTCTATCCGAGAACATTTATCTTCGGAGCCAAAGCGGCAGCAGGATACTTAAGAGCAAAAGAGACGATCAAGCTGATCAACTCTGTGGCAGAGGTTGTTAACAATGACCGCAGTATCAACGGCAAACTGAAAGTCGTATTTATCGAAGACTACCGTGTATCCAACGGAGAGATCATCTTTGCGGCGGCAGATGTCAGCGAGCAGATCTCAACAGCTTCCAAGGAGGCGTCAGGTACAGGCAACATGAAGTTCATGCTGAACGGTGCGCCGACACTGGGAACAATGGATGGAGCAAATGTAGAGATCGTACAGGAAGTCGGCGAAGAGAATGCATTCATCTTCGGACTGAGCTCGGAAGAAGTTATCAACTACGAGAAAAACGGCGGCTACAATCCTCAGGATATCTATTTCAATGACTGGGAGCTGAAACGTGTGGTAGACCAGCTGATGGACGGCACATATTCTCACGGCGACCATAATATGTATATTAACCTGTACAACTCACTGCTCAATACACAGTGCACAGACAGAGCGGATATGTACTTTATCCTTAAAGATTTCCGCTCTTACGCAGAAGCGCAGAAGAGAGTAGAAGAGGCTTACAGAGACCAGCAGAGATGGTCAAGGATGGCTATGATGCAGACTGCATGCAGCGGCAAATTCTCATCCGACCGTACCATCGAGGAATATGTAAGAGACATATGGCATCTTGAAAAAGTAGAGGTTCCGTCCGGAGAGGACGAGTAGGAGGCTTTTTATGGATTACTCATATAATTTCGAATATGATTATCCGGTTAATCACGGAAATGGCGGGAATGCGGCAGTGACACTGATTCTGACGATATATCTGATCGCTCTGGCATTGATCATTGCTGTTGCGCTGGCAAGTTATATTTTTCATTCGATCGGCCTGTACACTATCGGAAAACGTATGGGAAGAGAGCATGCATGGCTTGCCTTTGTTCCGTTTGCGAGAGATTATTTTCACGGCGAACTTGCCGGGGAGATTCATCTGAAGAACAAAAGTATCAGAAACCCGGGAATATGGAAACTGGTCCTCCCTATTATCTACGGTGCTGTTGCAGGAGTACTCATGGTATTTCTTTTCGTGGCGGCGCTGGGAGCAGGAGCGGTATCAACATTGAACGGCAGCCAGATGGGGGGTGTCATGGCGTTTTCGACGACACTGATCGTACTCTACATCCTAATCCTTGTTCTGGTTGTAGCATATTCGGCAGTATATTCTGTTCTGCGGATATTGATCGATATCCAGATATATGAGAAATTCACCACCCGGAATATGGCGGTGGTACATTCCGTGCTTTCGGGGCTTATTCCCCTCTATGAAGCAATCTGCTTTTTTGTAATGAGGAATAAACCATTCAATCCGGGCATGGAGCCGCGGATCACACCGCCGCCGGTTCCGCCGGTATATCCGGGAGGCCCGGCAGCAGGAGGCCCGTTACCGGGCGGGCCGGCACAGGAAAATCCAGGAGCAAATGCTCCCCTTCCGGGAGGACCGGTTCATGAAAATCCGGCACCGGATAACGCCCCGGAACATCCGGAAAACAAAACTGAATAAAGTAAGAGCAGCTCTTCATATACTGATATATATGGAGGGCTGTTTTTTATGAATAGATATGACATAGAGCAGAAATTTAAATCGATTGCCGCATTTCTTGTGATACTGATCCTTCTGCCCTATATCGTTACTGTATTTGTAAACGGGGCAGATGTGAAGGAGTCAGACGGCGGAGATTTTTATGTAAAGGTCAGGATACCTGATACAGAGGAAGCGGACGGTGTGACAGAGATGAAATGGACGGATTATCTTGCAGGCATATTGGCGGCGGAAGTATCAGAGGACTGTCAGACAGAGACAATGAAAGCTCAGGCAGTGGTGATCCGCACTCAGATTTACAGGACTCTTGAAAACTCAGAGGACAAGATCCTGGCGGATAGTTATCTGTCACGTGAAGAAATGGAAGATAAATGGGGAGCGGAGAATTACGGAAAATACTATGAAAAGTATATCCGGGCAGTAGAGGAGACGGATGATACAGTAGTCATGTACAATGATACATATGCATGGACGCCTTTTCATCAGTCCAGCAACGGAATGACGCGAAGCGCCGCCGAGGTACTGGGCAGCAATGACTATCCCTATATTGCGGTCAGGGAATGCCCGCTGGACAAAGAGGCTGATGAGGAAATCCAGACCTTTACATTTTCCTATGTGGATATTCAGAAACTGTGTCGTGACTTCCTGGTGGCAGAACAGGATGGGGAGAAAGCTGCTCAGGGATATGCATTTGAAGATTTTGAGATTAAAGCATATGATTCGGCAGGATATGTAAGTGAGCTGAGGATAGGAAATACTGTATGTACCGGTGATCAGTTCAGGGATGCTCTCTCTCTTCCGTCAAGCGCATTTTCATTCAGTGAAGACGGAGATGACAGAGTAAAGATCACTACAACCGGAAAGGGCCACGGAATGGGGATGAGTATCTGGACAGCTGATCAGATGGCAAAAGAGGGAAAAACATATGAAGAAATCCTTGCTTTCTTTTTTGAAGGAACCGAGTTAAGAGACGATATCCAGGAGACAGGTTTATTTTGAGTCACAGGCAGATAATTTTCATCATAATCTTTTGAAATACCCGGTATAATACATTCACTTACTGGCAAAAATATAGCCAGAGGTGATGACAATGAATAAGAATGAAAGACCGTCTTTCCTGAAAGGAAAAGGCGCTGCCGTCGGCATTGTGATCTGCTTTGTAGCTGTTATAGCACTGGTCGGAGCCTATACGTTCAGGAACTATCAGAGGGACATTGATGAGCAGATGGCAAAGGCGGAGGAACAGGCAGAAAAACTTACAGAAGATATGGACGCGGAAGATACTGCGGAGGAGACTGCAACAGATGATATCGTGCTGCCGGAATCAGAGAACGGACTGACAGAAGATAATGAGAGCGGGCAGCAGGGCCAGTCCGGGGAAGAGAACGGAAACGGCTCAGATTTGCAGAGCGATACATCAGACGGAGCTGCCGGAACCGACAATGGGGCTGCCGCGTCAGCCGGAGATACATCAGGTGTATGGTTCAGCGAAGACAGTACACTTGCATGGCCTGCCAGCGGTGCGGTGATCATGAATTACAGTATGGATCAGACTGTATTTTTCCAGACGCTGGAACAGTATAAGTATAATCCGGCGATGATCGTGAGCGGAGAAGTGGGCGAGACAATCGGGGCTTCCGCTGCCGGAATCGTAACAAATATCGAAGAAACCGCACAGACCGGAACTACAGTTACCCTTGATATGGGAAACGGATACAGTGCGGTATACGGACAGCTCAGCGACGTACCGGTCGTTGTCGGAGATTATGTGGGTGCCGGAGAATCTCTTGGCACATTAAGCGAACCTACAAAATACTACAGCGTAGAAGGGCCGAATCTTTACTTTGAAGTACTCAAAGACGGCGAGCCGGTGGATCCGATGAACTTTATGGAGTAGAAAATTCAATTTTTTGTACCGGTTCAGAAGCAGAAAATCATCTGAAAAGCAGCCGGGAGGCAGGTATTGTGTGCGTTAGCAGCACCTGCCTCCCGGCGGATACTTTATCAGTCCGGAAAATCGCAGTTTCCATTGCCAAACCATGTGAAATGGAATAGAATAATTTGGGTGTTGTTTATGAATTATACATATATTGTTGAATGCAGTGACGGTTCCCTTTATACCGGATGGACGAATGATCTGGAGAAGCGTATCAAAGCGCACAATGACGGGAAGGGAGCAAAGTATACAAAATACCGGAGGCCGGTGGTGCTTGTCTATTATGAGCAATTTCAGACAAAGGAAGAGGCAATGAGCCGGGAGTGGGCCATCAAGCAGATGACACGGGAACAGAAAAAACGGATGATCGGATCTGATCCGCAGTAGGCGGTACAGATCCGGTCATCCGTTTTTTGTTTGAAAGAAAACTTTGATCAAAGATTATAAAAGTCCAAGCCCCTTGGCAACGATCATAATAAAGTCCTGTACATTTGTGACAATTGTTGTCGCGGCAAGACTTCCGCGGTCCAGAAGCTTGTTTACTACGAATTCATCGGCGTCCACTGTATACAGGAAAACCGGCCGTACCGTACCGTCTTCAAGCACGCGGTAGGACGGAGTCATATTTCCGGTAGCAATGGTGTGCAGCATGGTTGCGAGGCAGATTACGGTTGTTGATTTCTTAACCATATTTCTCATTGCCGCCTGGCCTTCGTATGCATTTCCGATCACTTCCGGAAGAGGACCGTCGTCACGGATCGATCCTGTGAGGACAAACGGAACATCGTGCTTCACACAGCTGTACATAATTCCGTTGTCGATTTTGTAGTCATCGATAAACTGTGCGATAGAACCGCTTTTTCTTACCCGGTTGATGACATCCAGATGGTTGTAGTGACCGTTCGGCTGGGATTTCTGTGTGTAGATATCCTGTCCGAGTGCAGTGTGGAACATGGAGCCTTCAAGATCGTGAGTGGCCAGCGCGTTTCCGGCCATCAGTCCGTCTACATAGCCGTTTTCCACCATAACCTGCATCGCGCGGCGGGCATCCGCATCAAAGGAAAATGCCGGTCCCATGACCCACAGGATGTTTCCGTGTTCTTTTTCATATTTTAAAAGCTCGAACAGACGGTCATAATCTCTGGCAAAAGAAGTTTCGCGGCTTCTTCCCTGACGGAAGACAAACTGATCGTCGTTTGCTTCGGCAGGATCTTCAAATCCGGTGGAATGCAGATAAATCCCCTCTTCCGCATTTTCCGAGCGGCCGAGAATGACCTTGTCCCCAATCTCCAGATTGCGGTTCTCCACCACCTTTAATTCTCCGTCGTTTCCGATCACAACGCTGGAGTCCATACGGCTTTCTTTTGCGAGAATCCATTTGCCGTCTATCTTAAAATATTCCGGATACATGGAGGTACTGTGATAGTTTTCCGGCGCGACGCCTTTGACTGTCACTCCCTCCCATTTCGCATCCGGCGCGTTTACAAATTTTTCTTTGGTAAAATCCGGTTCCCGGTATTCTGGTAAATGAAACATATGATATCATTCCTCTCTTCTGTTTTATCTAGCTATATGCCTTGTCTGATGATACTTTTTATCAGAATTACAGGCTGCTGTGATTTATAAAGCGGTGGGCTGCCTACCGCTCATAGACACATCTGCCGCCGATATAAGTCTGTACTACTTTGACTTTATCAATATCTTCGGCAGGAATATTCAGTATATCGTCGCTCAGCACGGCAAAATCTGCATGATACCCGGACTTCAGTATTCCTGTATCAGGAAAACCGGCTGCAAGCGCGGCTCCCTTTGTATATAATTTTACTGCGGTGGCAATGTCGACTGCCTGATCCTTGCCGCAGTCTGTTCCGTCTGCAGCGGTACGGGTGACGGCGAGTTTAAGCCCCGGGAAAGGATCGGACGGATCCGACCAGAATGTGGCCGGGGCGTCTGTGGAGAATCCCAGAGTTACACCCGCATCCAGCATTTTCTTATACGGATAGCACTGCTTCATCCATTCTGCTCCCAGATTGGTGAGATAACTCTTGCTCTCGGCGTAGGGGAAGATCGGCTGGGAGACAAAGGAGATCCCGTGTTCCGCCGCTTTTCTGATGCTTTCCTCTGAGGGATCGGTAACGTGTTCTACCCTTACATACGGAATGTCCGGGGATGTCCACGGATCTTCCAGACATGCCCGGTCTATCATTCTTGAAATAGCTCTTGTGCCCATGGCATGCATGGATAACTGGCAGTGGTTTTCCTTACAGAAAGCGACAGCGGTCTCAACAAGGTGATCGATGCACACGGATATGCCATACTCATCTTCAGAGCCATAATAAGGGCGGTTCATCCATGCTGTCCTTCCGGAAATGCTGCCGTCGCCGATAAGTTTCAGTCCTGCGGCAAAAATCTGCCGGTTCCGGTCAAATCTCTCCGGCGGAATCCGGAAATCTTTATTATCTGCGAAGAAATCCCACATATAATAAACGCCTACTCTCTGGTGGAAGCCCCGTTTCACGGCAGCCTCATAGACCGGAATATTATCGCTTTCATCGAGATTACCCATATCGCAGATTGTAGTAATACCCTGGGAGGTGAGCACCCCGCCCAGTTCCAGAAGGTTGTCCACGTGCTGTTCTACGGATTCCTGAGGCAGCAGCGGTGCGATCAGATTGCGGGCGTTTTCTTTCAGTACTCCGGTAGGTTCGCCGTTTTCGTCTCTCTCGATCTCTCCGCCCGGCGGATCCGGTGTATTTCTGTCAATGCCTGCCAGTCCGAGTGCCATGCTGTTGACGCAGCGGATATGTGCGCATGTACGCATAATGGATACAGGGGAATCACTGCAGCCCCGGTCCAGATCATAGCGGGTGGGAGAACGCTTCTCGAGAAGTCCCTGCTCATCATAGCCCCATCCTTCGATCCATTCTCCGGCGGCCTGTTGTCCGCGGCGTTCTCTGACTGCCTCGACAAGATCTTCTATAGAATTGATCTCCGGCGGCATCGCCGTGATCTTCTTGCGGAAATCCGCAAGCATGACCGGATGCATATGGGCGTCCACAAATCCGGGGATTACGCGTCTGCCCTTCAGGTCAGTCACTGAAGAAACTCCATCCTGTGCGTACGGCCGGCCTGAAATTATTTCTGCATATTCTTTTGGCATGTCGGATTCTGTTCCGATCCAGATGATGCGTCCTCCTTCGACAACCATAATGTCTGCGTAAGGACAGCTGTCATCTGATGTAAATATTTTTCCATTAATAAAGATATGTTTTTCAGATTTTTTCATGCTGTTTTACACTCCTTTAGTGTCTATGATAGCAGAATGGCCTGTTTTTGTCAGGAAAAATCTTTAAAAACCTTGTAAAATGAAATAAAAAATGTTAGCATATAGAATATTTATGCAAACAGATATTATAATTATGAACAGATGACTCCGAGGCTGGAACAACAAGATGTCCGGAGTTTTTTCGTTTTATAAGGAGATATGTGAAGAAGTCGGAAAGGAGCATAAAATATGGCAATATCAGCCGAAGAGATAAAGAAGAGAGCATATGCGCTGAAGGATCAGATTACACAGGACAGAAGAATTCTGCATCAGATGCCGGAGATCGGAACAGATCTGCCAGAGACAAGCGCATACATCAAAAAGCGTCTGGATGAGATGGAAATTCCATGGAAAGACTGCGGGGGACCGCTCCCGGAAAAAATGACGGACGATTTTGTAGAAGCGGGATTTCCAAGAATGGAGAAGGAGACCGGTGTTACCGCCGTGATCGGACACGGAAGCCCGTGTATCCTTCTGAGGGCAGACATGGATGCGCTGCCGGTCAGAGAGGATAATGATCTGGATTATAAATCATGCAATGGAGCCGGTCATATGTGCGGACATGACAGCCATGCAGCTATGCTGCTCGGAGCGGCGCAGATTTTAAAGGATATGGAAAGTGAGCTTAAGGGTTCCGTAAAACTTATGTTCCAGCCGGGAGAAGAAACCGGAGCAGGCGCGCGGGTCATGGTGGAAAACGGCGCGCTTCAGGATCCGCCGGTGGATGCGGCGTTCGGACTGCACGTCCAGCCTACAGATGAGACCGGGAAAGTCGGCTATGCGGTAGGCGTAAATTCCGCTTCTCTTGATTCCTTTATACTGAAGATCCACGGAAGAGGAGGACACAGTTCCCAGCCCCAGCTTTGTACGGATCCGCTGATGATCATGAATCAGGTGTATCAGGCGGTTAATCTGCTGGCAACACGGGAAGCAGATCCTGCGGCAATGGTGGCTCTGACGTGCGGTGTGGCAAAGGGCGGAACGGCAGTTAATATTATCCCGGACGAGGCGGAACTCCACATCGGACTGCGCACGCTGGATGTAGAGGCAGCCGAGCATTTGAAACAGCGTATTCCCGAAGTGATCGATCACTATGTGAAAGCGTGGAACGGTGAGTATGACCTGACTATATTCCACACACCCTGTACATATTCAAATGAAGAACTGTGCAGAGATGTCGTCCCGCATATCGGGGAGATCGTCGGAGTAGAGAAAGTACATCAGATTCCGCCAATGACAGGGACAGAGGATTTCGGATATGTGACAACCGAAGTTCCCGGAATGTTCGTATTTATCGGAGCAGGAAAGCCGGGCAATGCACCGCTTCACAGTCCGAAGATGATGCTGGACGAAGAAGTGCTGCCTCTCGGAGCAGCAGTCCATGCAAATGTGGCTGCTACGTGGCTTGAGGAACACGGAAAGGAGAACCATTAAAAATGAACGGAAAAACACAGAAGAAAGGCTTCCATATGCCTCATGTCTTCATTATATTACTTGTTATCATGCTGTTTGTCGTCATTCTTTCTTATTTGATCCCGAGCGGATTATATGAGCGGATTGAGGACGCCTCAGGGATCACCGTGATCGATCCGGATACATTCCAGTATGTGGAAAATGAGACGCCTATTACATTTATGGATTATTTTGAGGCTGTCTATACCGGCTTCGTAAACGGCGCGACGATCATGGGAACGCTCTTTATCAGTTCAGGTGTTATCTATCTGCTTGAAGTCAGCGGAGCATTTGGGGCCGGGATCAATATGATTCTGAAAAAGACAAAAGGAAAAGAATTTTCCGTTGTGTGCATTTTCTATACGATCTTTGTCGTATTCGGAGTGCTCGGATATGGAGAGGCTGCTTATCCGTTCTATCCTCTTGCAGTGACCATCGGTTTTGCTCTGGGATACGACCGTATGGTGGGTACAGCTCTTGCTATTGTAGGAAGCACTGTCGGGTTTACTTCCGGTCTGATGAATACATTTACGACCGGAGTTGCACAGCAGATCGTGGGACTGCCGCTGTTTTCCGGTATCGGATTCCGGGCGGTCGGACTGGTCGTGTTCTATATCATCGGTCTGATCGGATTGTATACATACTGCCGTAAGATCAAGAAGAATCCTGCGCTCAGTCTAATGAGCGAAGAATATATGAGCCAGAAGCAGGAAAATCATACAGAGGGAATGGAAGAGATGAATATCAGAAGAGCCCTCGGGCTTCTTGTATTCCTCGGAATCATTATCATACAGGGCTTCGGCTGTATCAGACTTGGTTGGTCCTTCCCTCAGATCGCGGCAATTTACGTGATCATGGGAATCCTGCTCTCCATTATCTTTCGGATCGGACCGAGCGAAGCATGCCAGCTCTTCTGTAAAGGTGCTGTCCGTGTATTCGCCGCGGCTTTTGCGGTAGGACTTGCCCAGTCAGTCGTAGTGCTTATGAATCAGGCGTGCATCATGGATACGATCGTGCACGGCATGTCACAGCTGCTGGAGAACAGAAGTGCCATCCTCGCGCTTCTCATCATCTTCATCTTTGTGACACTGTTCAACTTCCTTGTCGTATCCGGAAGCGGAAAGGCCGTCATCGTTATGCCGATCCTGCAGCCTCTTGGAAAGATACTGAACATCAACCAGCAGGTGCTCGTGCTCACTTATCAGTACGGAGACGGCATTACAAACAGTTTCTGGCCGGGAAGCTCCCTTGTCCAGCTGTCCATGTGCGGCGTGGACTACGGCTCATGGATCAAATTCTGCTGGAAGATATACCTTGGATTTATCGTCAGCGCGTTCGTACTTGTCATGATCGCCTATGGAATCGGGTATGGGCCGTTCTAAAGTAAAATTTCGATTTTTTCAGTCTGATAAAGTATCCGCCGGGAGGCAGGTATTGCTAACGCACACATTTTCATTCGGTCGCAGCGTAACGGTACATAAGAGCGCAAAAGACGCGCTCTAAGAGCCGACGCTGCTCCAACGGTGCGTACGCAATACCTGCCCCCGGCTGCTTTCTTTCCCAGTCCGAAAATTCTCATGCAAACGGGTAGAAGAAGCGACTTCCCCGACTATGATCTTATTTTTTTGGCTGATTTAGGATTTGTTGATCTTCCGGTTCGAATTCGAACCGCATTAATTTCTGGTCCGCTTGA